>VTLG01016442.1_pt1 | contig 30459 bp, 54 predicted proteins | sample 4694571 | NCBI WGS metagenome assembly VTLG01 (sample SAMN12604809, study PRJNA352737) | marine metagenome | biome: ENVO:00000447; feature: ENVO:00000209|ENVO:00000569|ENVO:01000036; material: ENVO:00002151; isolation source: viral sequences binned using virsorter ...
CTAAGCCTTACCCTGCCTTACCTTGCCGAACCTAGCCTCACCTCACCGCGCCAAGCCCTGCCCGACCTTGCTACTATGCGTTGCCCTGCCTGACCCTACCAGGCCACGCCCCACCTCGCCACACCGGGCCACGCCCAACCATGCTACTAAGCCGTACCGTGCTGTACCGCGCCCAGTCAAACCTCGCCCAGCATCACATCACCGTACCTCGCTACTATGCCTTACCACACCACGCCACGCCTAGCCTCGCCAAACCGGGCTACGCACCACCTTGCCTGCCCACACCATGCCATGCTACTAAGCCTTACCGTACCAAGCCCAACCTCGCCTAACCATGCACTGCATTGCCGAACCTATCCTATCCTTGCGCTGCCCCGATACGTTGCATTGAGTGCCCAGGGTGATTAGCTTCACCCTGACGATGTAACGCATTCCCTCCTTTTGTGTTCTCGTCTAAGTGGGTGAGATAAAAAACTGGTTTGGGTTTACCCCTTTTTCCCATTCCTTTCCCCCTGTCCTAGTCGGCTGCTCCCCGGCTGGCACAGGGGGTTTTTCTTATTCAGTTATAAACCATATAAATTCATAAATGGAATGTCTCACTCTCTTCCACCAACTGCGCTTCAGTGCATCAGCACACGGGCTGTGCATCATTAGTCCACTGGCATGAGTCGGGTTATCCCAGCACTCAAGCAGGTGGAAGCAGCCCTGCTCCAAGCAGCCATACAGATGCATTGCACCTTCACCGGATATTAATTCAGGGTTGTGCCCATATATCCGTGCTCGTTTCAGGGCATCTTTCTTCACACGCCTAGCTTCACGAGTTCTCATCAATCACCTCCTCAAATCGTTCGACAGCACGATAGGTATCCAGATCCTCTCCGGCTTCAGCGATGTCATAGATGACAGCTTCGGGGTCATCGGCCAATTCCTTTACATACAAGTGAAACTGTTCAGCCATTTTGTCCCCCCACTTACGCTGTGCATCATGGGCATCTTCGGCCTCAAAGTTTTCCTTGAAGTCCATGCCTACCCTAAACCACACTGTAAAATTTTTCATAGCTCCTCCTGTTCTGTCACTTCGTAGCAGTCTTTAGATGACAGCGATCCACCACCATATCTCTTTACAATCTGAAACCCTGAGATTTGTGGATGGAATCGGTCTGTGAAGTTATCGACCATCTCGTCAATCATCTCCTCTGCCGTTAACACAATATCAAAACACGTTTTAACGGCTTCTTCCTCTGTGTCTGCTATCACTGATGCATCGTAGGTGTGTGTTTTCTGATATGTAACAATGTACTTAGGCATTAGTTATTCTCCTTTTTGTAGTTGCCTTTTGATACTCTCCAGTACTTTGTCTGCCTCTTTGCGTAACTCTAATGCGCCATGTATATCTGCGTTGAGAGACTCAGACATCAGATTGGAATACAGCTTTATCTTGTCCAACAGATCTTCTATCTGTTTCATCTGCCCTCCCATTTCCAGTCGAAGATAAGGTGGTTCATTGAATCCTCATCCCATGCTGGCCTACCGAACAATTCATCTTCCTTCACTACATGGGAAGACCATGCCCAATCAGATGGGGCGATGTTGCACTCAATAATAAACTCCACCTTTTCTTCTCGACTCATCTCAGCGATGTCTTCTTCGATTCTTTCCATGATTGCTTCTTCGCCCGGATGGCTCATAGCTCCTCCTTACTGAGTTTCAACCACTTTAGGGCAGTGCGATGCTCTGCCCACAGGCCATTGGGAATCCTGCCATGGAATCGTACTGTTGACCTTACGAGTTCAGGGTTGGGATGATCATGCATTATGTGATGTGTGACCGGACCTATCAGTTTGATTGTCTTTGTTTTAAAGGCACCGATATCGCCTAGCCACTTCTTCGCAGGAACATATTCTTCAAGCCACTTGTTCCCACCTGCATGACTGATCTCCCACCCAAGCTCTTCGGCAAATGGAACCAGACGTTCCATGGCCTTGTTGAGAGACTTGGTTCTTCTGTTCATGCTTCCTTCCTGACTCCGTCCACGATGTTGGAGTCTTTAGGCAGCGCATCCTCTATTCCCTCGCATAGTCCCCGTGCTTGGGAGCCGCGCCCGCCATATGACTCATACTTGGCATCAAGTACACGGGCTATGCCGAACAGCCACTCTAGATTGTGGATGCCATAGACACCCTTGACTACTTCGCCATCAACAAAGATAGCATGTTTACCCTCACCCGATTCATTCCATCCCCAGTATGGGCAGACAAAGACTTCGGGCACTCCAAGATCCAAGTAATACTTGGCGGACACGAGAGTCCATCCGTCTCCGTCCAGTAGTTTCTCAGAGTTCTCCTGTAGTGCATCCACTAATTGCTGATACTCTTTATCAGTGTAGTGTCTTGGATGCATAGTACACCTCCTTTAAAGGTTAATGATTCTACTTCTCTGCGTAGGGGTGACTACTGATCTGTCTTATCACCCTGCTCTCACAGTTCTTTCCCCCTCCATCACAGGCTGGGGTAGTCCATGCTTCGGGATCGCACGGGTCCATTAGTGCATCAAGCATTGTCAGTCCGTTACGATGGTGAAGCATATCAAGCCGTCTTGTATTGATGTAGAGGTAGATGTCTCGTGTTTCCAGTTTGATACATAGACATGGCCCCCAATCAATGTCTTCATCCCACGATACAGACCGCACCTTCTCACTCCAACGATCAGGATGCCCGTGAGTACCTGCTTGGTATCTCACTTCGGTGAAGGCCCAAGCGAGATCGTCAGGCATCACACGCTTTTCATCTGGAAACTCGTTAAGAAGAAACTCAGTGCGGTTGACCCTGAGAGAGTATCCCTTTTGTGTGTCTACTCCCTTGGTTGCAAAAGGCTCTTTCGTGTACCCCACGCTCTCTACCCATGAGTAGTTACTATCTTCATACTGATTTGGATTAAGGTTACTAGCGCAGGGTACTACAGGTTTTATTTGTGTCTTCATAGACACCTCCTTTCTTACATGTAAGATACGTTTATACAACCGTTGCCTTGCCATACCCGGCCCAACTCCACCGCGCCTATCGACGCCACTCCATACCGTGCTACTATGCCTTACCTTGCCAGACCCTGCCGGACCGTACCAGGCCATACCTAGCCCCACCTCTCCGGGCTACTATGCCTTACCTTGCCATGCCCCACCCTGCGACACCTCTCCGAACCAAGCACCGCCCAGCACTGCCAGACCCGACCGCGCCTTGTTAAGAAGCTATGTTAGCCTTCTTGTTCCTGATCGTACTCTTCCCAATGAGTAACAACATACTTACCAAATGGACCCTTGCATGAAGGACGGAAGTCACCCAGTCCTATGCGAGTACCAGCAGCGTCTATAATCTGACGCGCCAGCTTGAGGTTCATTTGCGATGCATCAACCTCCAGCGTGAAGTTCAATTTCCAGTCATTGAAACACGCTCTGTGCCTCAGAATGCGTCCGCCCGTTGCCGGAATTCTTACCGGACGGGTATCAACATCCCATGGCTCCTCGTGGATGATCGGCAGTACGATCTCTGGGATGGTAACATAGGCGGGCCACAGTGATGTCTTTAATGTGGTGACCTGTCTTTTACCTATCTTAAAATCCCGACCTGCATCCATTAGACTGCGAAACAGATTGGTAGCAGGCATGATCGGTGTCTCATTATCTCTGTCCAGATAAAGAGTCCTGAACGCTTGCTCCCTTGGGCTATCGTTTTGACCAGCAGCGGCAGCCCGTGTACCGCTTGTTGCGTCCATTGCCGCCTCATCCGTGAAGCGGTTGCACAACAGGGGTGTTACCCCCTCTACTGAAACTGCGATGCGAGCTAATTGCATCGTTCCTCCCTTACATTAAACTGCTCCTTGCCTAGCGAGGCGAATCCCCGCCAGGTACTGCTCACTAAGACTTCAGGGCCTCCTCAACAAGGCCCCTCAGTCTAGTGATCTTTGTGAGAGCACTCCGTGCAGCAATCTGTAACTGCCCCTCTTCGATGTTCTCCCATCTGTTGAGCGAGCAACAGCTACATTTGGATTTCTTACCGTTCAAGTGATAAGCAAAATCCTGCAAGTCATGCTGCACACTATCTAACCATATAAGATCCTCATGTTTAATTGGCATTGTATTCTATTGTATAGGTTCAATTGTACTCCCCTGATATGTCATCAAGGAAAGCATCTACTATGTTGCCGTCTTCGACACGCCTCTCCAACTCCTTAATCCAGATGGGTAGTGTTTCCATTATGCCTTCTTCTGTTTCAGGCTCCCAATCGTCTATGGCACCAGCAGTCTTGAGCTTTTTGTATATCACTTCCACAAGCTCCGGTGTCATTTCATGACCTTCATCCAGAATAAGTTTAAACCCATCTAGCAGGAGTCCTTTGTCTTCACTAGCTATACCCAGCATGGCAAAGACAGCACCCTCACTCCAGAACCTTGGCATTAGTTCAGGTTCGTCCAGTTCCTGAGTCGCTCAGTGAAGGTATAGTCTTCAGCTATAGCATCAGGTTCCGGTGTGCTGACATCTTCCAACGACATTTCAGAGCCGTTACACAGAACGTCAAGCATTCTGTGCAGCTTGATTGTACGATTGGGTAATGTCAGTGCATTAACGCCCTTGAACACCTCAGTGTAGGCGTTGAGAAGAGTCCATCCGGTCCTAACACGACCATCATTGAAGAACTCTTCGTGCGAAGGTGTCCTGTATTCCTTTAGAACCTTTGGAATGTAGGAGTTAGCCATGACATGCTGATCCACACTACGAATCAGAAAGTCATGCACCTCAGTGTCGGATGGGGTGCTCTCCTTATACACCTCAATCCTACGATCTTGCAGTATCCGCATAGCTTGGACCTTGGAGAATGCCGTCTCCACCAGACCACGCAGGTCACGCAAGATGTGCCTCGTGTGCTTTCGTCCAATCACGACCTCTCCAGAGAAGTCTAGATTGGAGCACACCATGACGTATGATCCGACTGCCATGCCTGCCGCAAACATCTTATTATGAGAGTTGCGTAGACCAATAGTCAGGTCATAGTCTGGATGGGACTCACCATTCTGGATGCGCCATACGGCAAACATCTCATTGTCCTCATGGAACAAGGCGTAGTCCGTATCCGTGATCTCCCACTGTGCACCCCTTACCACATCCCTTACGGTCTCTACTAGCGTCCCGTGTGGAATAGGATAGTGAGTTTCAGTGGCTTCGGGAGTTGTTGTCAGAAATATTTCCGGTTCTGACACTATGGTGTTTCTCCCGGCTCCTAATATGCCCATTGGTTACCTCCTTTAAGGTAGGTGGGCGGAAAACTGGGCCATTTACCCAGTAAAAATCATTAAATAGTCGGCTCCTTTCTTACATGTAAGATAACATCTTCGGAATCGCATTCGATCCACACTGTAGCACCACAAGAGAGTGGTTTACATGGTGAATATACTACTTTTGATGGCCCATTGATAGACACTTCATCTGTGTAATCATTGGACTTATAAGTTTTAACAGTTAGCACAGGTTTAGTACTGTCAGGATGCTTACGATTGTGTTTAATGTGATGCTGGTTCACATGAATTACTGTTTTCACCTGATGTCTCCTCCCGATGGATAATCCCTTATGTAATCTTCTTCCTCAATAGTATCTTCCAGTCCAACTGCCTCATCTAAGCAACGATCCTCCACTATTACTCGCAATCTACGAAACAGTCCTGCCCATATCTCTGTTTCAGTAGCCCGTTCTTTATCATCGTGGAAAACCAAGAAAGATACTGTCGCTACGCTATTGTATTTTTTCATCGTGCTTCCTCTACTTCATAGTCCTCATGGTCAAGATTGAACAGTCCCCGTGGGTCACCTCCAGAACCGTCCATCATACTGTGCATCTGCTCCATAGCATCCTCTTCACTCTCAGCTTCAACCTCAATATCCCCTATCCAAGTGTAAACAATCTTGTAGTCTTTCATACTTCCTCCTTGTTAGTGCCTTGGAATGTGGTGAACTGTAAATCCTGAATCATCCTCCTTGGCTTTCCTGCCTTTGGCCTTGAGCCAGATGATTGAAGGGGCAGGTTGCAAGAATGTCAGATCGTGTTGATCACCATCGACTATGGGGTAGCCCCATGATGGTGGCGCACCGGAGAAGGGGTCCGCAGTACCGCAGACTGCTACTCTGGTGCCATTAGCAAGCATTTCCTCGCACACTTGCCAGTTGGTTTCCGAACGACTGAACGTCAGATCGTAGTTGGATGGAATGTTGCGTCTGTTTTCCAGTTTGGTGTAGTCGTAGAATTGGTAGTCCGCAAATAATTCCATCAGGTTGGGGTAACCTTGGACTGGAATGCGTTCCCACCTCTGATCTGAGGTGCCATTGGGTCTGATCACTGGGATAAGATCTTTTTTCCTGGCATACCGTATGCCTTTTTCAATCTCATCAACCATTTGATTCATGTGAGCTTCACGGTTTTCCATGAAGTTGATTGTCCGATTGTACTGTGCCTGTTGGACGGTGTTCATCACCATACGTCCTGAGTTGTGGCCCAGACACAGGTCCAGACACGCATCACTTGCCATCGGGCACATGTTGTAACCGGATTTCTTTCCTGCCATGAGGTACTGAACCATGGTGAAGTACCCTAGTTCTTCCCCCTTAACAGTTTTTGCACTACTCGTTAGTAGTTTCACTGTTGTGCTCCAGTACTGCGGTCTCACCGTTGACCGTCATATTGATTTCGCCAGTCAGGTATGCGACAGACACCTCATCGGGTAGTCCTTTGTAGCTTCGCATAATCTCCAAGGCATAATCAGGATCACTCCTGTACACATTCTTGCACCACCGGAGTATCCCCGGAGTGTGCATCCCTTCGTCACTATGCAGATTGTAAATCATTCCTCCTCCTTTTTCAGGTAAAGGGAACGCCATCCCCCCCTTTCTTTGCCATCGTTATGGTACGGCCACGCTCGTGCTTCAAACCTTGCTATCTCCTCTACCTCTTCTGCCACTGCATCCAAAAACGCCTCGTCGTTATCGAACGAGAATCGGTACTCGCTATTGTATCGGCATTGTGTTGTGCCAAATCTGCCATCGTAATCCACAACGGTATCTAGTGTGCCGTCATCACCTATGGATACGGATTCTCTTGAGTTACTCATTCCTCCTCCCTTGGTGAACGAACTGATTCATCGTGAGAACGCTTGAGTGATTTCACCCATTCGGTACGTTCTTCAGGCGTCATATCCTCCTCCGACTTGGGAGGTACGCTCCTCCTGTACCACTTCGGTCGCTCCATCCACTCCCATAGATCAGTCACTGTTTGTCTGCCTCCTTGAAATCAAACGATGTTGAATGAACTGATTCCATCTGCTTTTATCCATAGCCATCTCGATACGTCTTGGCAGAACAACCAGCCCATCACATATGTCACAACATCTACCGTCATTGACAGGCTCTGCATTGTTGCCCTGATCCCACACCACCTCTCCTGTTGCCGGATGCAACATTGGGCTTATGTCTTTACCGCAGATTGAACACTTCATACTTCCTCCTTGTTGAGGTACTCATATTCAGACGCTGTAATAACGTCCAAAGCAATCTCACTAACTTCCTGCATGTACCCGATTAATTCATCGGGCTTCACCCAACCTTTGACATATCCGCCAGACTTGACTGGCTTTTTCCCGTCAAAGTCCCACCACATGGTGTCGTCCTCATTCCATGCAGCGATCTCTGCATCCTTGGATGACAGATCTTTCTTAGCGAATGCTTCCATGAACGTCATGCCACGGTTGGCGTTGTAGGTGCCCGGTGCCCATGTGACTGACACTGTCCACCCATTTTCAAATGTGATCCAAAATCCGTTGGACCGCACTCGTTTGGCAGACGGGTCTTGCTCGACTACGGCAGTACATTGAAACACGACTCCCCCTTTAGTTATGAGTAATCCCTACCTCTATTTATGGATGCGATTAGGTCTTGTTCTGCTTGTCCCTTCGCCTCGCCACATCTCAGTGCGTCATCAATCAGTTCGTATACCATATTCTCACAGCTTTTCATAAGCTGTCTGTGCTCATCCCATAATTCTTTTTCCCGTGAGGGATTAGAGAATCTGCGGTACTGCTCAGATTGCAGTCTCAGATTGACTGCTCTATTGATCTCATCAAATAGATCGTTGACATCACCTACAAATGGGTGCCTCATATTTCCCTCCATAGCATCAGAATGATGCAGACAAATAGCATTATAAACAGTCCGAATCCTAGCATTTATACGTCCTTGAAATTTAGCATAGTGTAGCTATCACCTTCGGCCCACGACTCCCACCCTTCTTGCCAATCGGACTCATCGTAATCTGTCCATTCTGCGGAACGGCCAAGTGGATCGTTGATTTCATGTAAGACTTCTTTGATAGTCCAGTCGAATTCATCTCCCGTGTTAAGATCCTTAACACGATATTTTTTAGGCATCGTACCTCCTCCTCTTACGCTTGCGGGCTGCCCGCATAACGGATTCAGTTATACCAAACAGCACTATGCATATGAATAAGAACACTCCACATACCACCACAAAATCCAGATCCTGCTCATACATTATGCACACTCCTCCTCCTCCTCCTGTTTCATTTCTGAAACCCTGTATTCTGGTTCCAGATGCCATTCCCACCGGAAGATGCTCATTCTTTTAAGATCGGACCCGACTTGTTTGGACAACTGTTCAGTGGTCATCTTCGACTCTTCTCTTTTAACCATATCTCCTCCTCCTATTCAGATTCACAACGCCAGCAGGGAATGTCCCTGCCATCTTCGGGGTACAGATTAACACCGTGGTGGCACTCATGCTTTGCGTGTCCCCGCTCCCTTTCTTTGTCGAGACAAGCTTCACAGTAGACTGGCTCACCATAGTATCCAGTAGAGCCACACTCTTTTGTTATCTCAACGTAGCCCCATCCACGTTCAACCATATAATTAGCTTGGTTAGTGCATCCTAGCATCGCTACTCCTCCCTAAAGAAACATAGGTGCGGGGAGTCGAACCCCGAATCAGTACGTCTACTGACCGCGCCCTCTTGATTGATACTGCGCCACCTACGATTTGTGAGTGCTTAGAGGCGTCTAGCCTTTTCAAACACCTCGTTCGCCTCCTTCACAAACCTTTCTACCATCCCAACGAACCTCCGAACGTCGGCACAAGGAAGGGGAACACCCTTCCTCATATCCCACTCCATCCGTTCCACCTCTGCTGAGATAGCCCCTCTCGTACCCAAGTACCGATCCCTCAGTTTGCGTTCCATGAACGCCTCCTGATTATGTTTGCGGGCAAAAAGCATGTCCGCTGTTACGGGTCTAACATCGGAGTTAGAACTATTCTCATTTGCGCCCTCCTTGTTTAGGCACTAGACCATCTTTGGTACTACGAAATGCACAAGCATCAACACAAGCACACTGCCGCTTGGATGCTCCACCTATATCTGAGCAGAATCTGATTCGTTTGTAGTATGTAACGGCTCCATGCAAGTAACGCATGCTACGCAGGTAGCGTTCATAAACGAGTACCGACTCACCATCCCTGCGTAACCTGTTTCGGATTATGACTGGCTTACAATTACAAGCCACTACTTCTCCCTATCTTACATGTAAGATGTTAAGTGGACCTGAACGGAGACCCCTTGGAGAACTTGCCCTTGCGTCCGGCTTCATACTTCAAGCGGTACTTGGATTTCGTCTTGTTGCGCCTACCATCTTTGTTAAGGTAGTCGGCTGATAGTTTAGCCTTGCGCTTGGCTGATAACTTCCTGCGGTTTTGTTTAGCCACATTATCTCCTAGAAAAAGAACCTTGGGGAGTACGAGTGAATCCTCTCGCGAGGAGCTTGTCAACTATTTGTTGGGTGGTAGCGGGTGGCCCGATAGGCTTCCGCTTCTTAGCCTGACTTGGCTTAGGTGGGGGTGGTGGCTTGTTGTGTTTAGCCACCAATGTAGTGTACTCAGAATCCTTCATATGATCCTCACTTGGGAGGGTTGAAAGCTACGTTATTATTATGTCCTCGACATCAACCACCCATCTCAACTTACCGTTGATTCCAAGGGGTATCAGCTTGGTATCAGCAGTCCCCATCTTTAGGTCGTTTATGTGCTTCTCATGTAGCGTTGCCTTAGCAAGCTCATAAGATCTCTGCCACTCGTCGTTGGTCATACCCAATCTGTATCTTAACGAGTGTTCGCCATCACAGTCTGGATTGGCGATTATTTCTCTTACGTTGTTAACTCCAGATTTGAAACCATCTATTCTTACCATTAGTTGCTCTCCTTATCGTATGCACTCGCAATCTCTTGCTGTTGCGCTGGGGTTAGTGCTGTCCAAAACGAGTGGGGTTGATTGCTGTAAGAATCCGCGACTATGGGAAGTTCCGTAGTCCCATCCGATCCATCACCGCCCAAGGGCTTCGCTGTCCCGTTCTTCTCACATTCTGCGACAATCTCCCATAAGCGAACATAGGTATCGTGACTGACGCTAAGGCACTCTGCGATTTCGTCTGCTGTCCAATACTCCAAGCCTTGGGGGACGCTGGTCATTAGTTGCACCTCCGTTTAAATGAAACTTCTATCTTACATGTAAGATAGTTCTATGACCGACAGGTGTCGGATTAGATATTCTTTTGGTATGCTCACTCATGGCTAACAGTGGTTTCTGCTTCTGGTTCTGGGCTTGTCGAGAGTCGGGATCATAATGCGCTACGACTATGATCTTGCGCTCACGCAATGCCTCAGCATGGCGAGCAATAATCTTATCGGCCTTGGCTTGACTGGGAGCGTATCGTGCGTTGACCCAAGCTGTTGGGTCTATATCCCGTAAAGCCAGAGGCACATGGTTTTTTCTATGCTTTTGCATAGTCGCTCCATATTGTATCTTACATGTAAGTTAGCCGTTTAGGCTCGCATCTTACATGTAAGATGTCTCGTGTCTCTAAACTACGGACTAAAGATAACACTATCCCAACTATATGTCAATAGAAACTGTTGTGAGATTGAAATTAGTTTTGACCACTATAAGGTGGCAGTGTAAGATTAGAGCGACCGACTAACTAACTAACTTCGGAGTACTTATATGACTAGGGGCGATACCCTCAGTCCGAAACAATCTGCTTTTGCAGGGTTCGTAGCTGAGGGCAGCAACTACACGGACGCATACCGCAAGGCATACAACGCCAAGAATATGACGGCAGGTTCAATCCATAAGGAAGCGCACAAACTTATCAAGAACGAGCGCGTGAGCGCACATATAAAAGATTTGAAGGCACAGAAGAACAGTGCTATCAAGTCACACCAGAAAGTGCATAAGTCTTGGGTACTGGAGCGATTGCAAGAAGAGGCACTGGACCTAGAGAATCCAGCCAGCACACGGGTACGCGCACTTGAACTACTAGGTAAGAGTAGTGGGCTGTTTGATGATAGCACTACTGTCACTATTGAGAGTAGAACACCCGAACAGATAGAGCGCGAGCTTGAATCCAAACTGGCCGCACTGTTCGGAACCAACAGCCAGACTAACTAACTAACTAACTAAAGTTAAAATGTACCTGGGCTATCTTACATGTAAGATACAAAAAAAGGATAGGGGCAGCCGTTAGGCTGCCCCTATCCTATCTATATAAATCTGGTAGCTAGGGCCGCTAGTTAGTTACTGCTACTTCAAAAGTGCGTCAACCTTGCGGCGGTGTTCCGCTTGCATTTCGCGCACCTTTTCCTGCGTTGCCGGATCAGCAGATTCTATGCGATCCTTACGGGCCGCTGCTTCTGCCTTCTGGGCTTCTACTTCCCCACGCCTATCCTTAACGATGTTATTGATAGGATCGCTGCTATACCGCTTCCACGCAGCGTCTAAATGGGGCTGCTCTGCTTCCCCAACCTTATCAAATATTGCTTGCGCTTCTGATATGGTTGAGGCTGCTTCCCTAGCCCTAGATAGATCGTGGGACTCTTCGCTATCGCCTATAGAATATCTGCCTTTACCCATTACGCAGAGCGCATTAGGTCCAGTCTTAACGATAGCTTGGCAGAACTTATAAAGCCCTGCCCATGTCGGGGTTTTCTCCTGTGCTGCTTGGCTACGAATCCATTCCAAGCAAGTGCCGGAAGTGTCACGCTCAACTAAACAAATATTGTTGAGCCTACCCCTTGTTGTGCTGACTTCACCCTTAGCCTTCTTGTGTAGGGCTGCGATAAAATCCGCACCCCTATCAGCGAAGCCAGCCTTATCTACCGCCTTAATGAAGGCGGCCCCGTAGTTGCCCTTCTTGCCTAGCTTGGCATCCATATCTTCACGCCATGCGTTGAATGATGGCCGAAGTGCAACTAGTGGGGATTCTTTTGCCGCTACGGATTCCAGAGCGGTAACAACGAACGAATAAACCATACCAGAAAAGCCCGTACCTGCTGCGCTTCCTAGTAGAGCATGTCCGCCTTTACCTATCATGAATCCTAAGACCTTCTGCGCTTGCGCGGCAGTGATCTTAACAGGCTTAACCTTAGCTTCTGGAGCCGTAGGTTGAGCCGTTCCCTTTCGGGTCGTGCTAGGCCGGTCGGCCATAGTAAATATCCTTTTGGATATAGGTTATGGTTGACGGCCCTAGCTACCAGATAGCACCCCCATTCCATGCGTGTTTCTTACATGTAAGAAAGGTGTTTTCTGGTTTGTTCGGATTGTTGGGCTGCTACTGCTGCCCCTCATTCCCCTATGCGCCCTAGTCGCCCTAGATCCCATGAGGTGAGGCCTACCAGTGATCCAGTAGCCCAGTATGTCAATCAACTAATCAGAGTCTCACATACAGACACGATGAACAGTGTCAAATGCTCAATAGGAAACTCGCCTAATCTATAGCAGGGTCAAGGGGTCAACATATATTCGATATGGTGTCCCATTATCGGCCTGGCATATCTGCCAAATGGCACTACCAGCAGAGTAGAGAAAAATGGTGTCAATACTGGGGGTTCTAGTGGGTAGTGCTGGAATACCCCTAGAAAGTGTTGGTATCACTGAAAGAATGACTTGGTAGGGTAGGCCCTAGTCTAGGGGCTTAGATTGCCCGAAAGGCCTTAGAAGGGCAGTAAAGGCTATTAGAATTGATTTGACCCCTTTTGGGATGATACCTAGCCAAGCCATAGCCATCCCATACGGTTAACCTTTCATGCCTTGGGCATACCATACTACCCCACTACTCCAAAAATAGGCCATTTTGGGAGCCGTTGGGAGAAAAAACGACACTTCACAGGGGCATTTCTAGACCTGATAAGGGGTCAATTCAACGGGCCGCCACCACCACCAACCGACCTAATTGGTAGGCATGGCACTGCCCTATCTGGCAGGGTTTAGGATGTCCCTAGATCACCCAGGTATGTCCTGCCAAAGTAGGCCGGGCATACTGAATATTAATGCACTACTCGGTGCTGCTGGGTGCGCTGATTTTCCGGCTTTCCTGCATGAATATCCGGCAGACGGCAGAATGGCAGAATCGGCATGTCCCACCCGATCCCCGTACCCCCGACCCCCCCTTTTCGGCAGCGGCCGCGCCACCAACTAATAGGACAGTTTTGCTCGTCCTAAAACTCCATTTCATACTTTGCTATATGTTCACCTATTGCTATAACACATCTTGCTAAGTTAAACCAACGTCTTGTGTTTGTACTTTCACCTTTTTCTATGAAATGGTCATCTATGATGTCTGAAGCGGTTTTTCCTTTCGATCTGAGTTTGTTTTCGCCGTGTCTCTCGAAATATTCTGGATATGCTTCCAGATAATCTTCGCTAGACCATTTTTCATTTCTATCACGAACAATTCTATTTTTGAATTTGTGAATCTGGTATGCGACTACAGCTTTATTGATTACCAGTTCTTCTTCTGGCGTGATTTTGTACTTCGGGAGCACATTCTCAAACGTGTCATTTTCGTTTTCGTGGTACATAGATTCTATCTAGCTGGTTTAATCTAGGTTTTTTGTTTTTTAGTATGTATCTGGTCTAGTTCTTACTAGCTAGTATATACTAGTACTAGTAAGGGGAGTTTTTTCTCAGGAATAGGCCCCCCTCTTTTCTGGAGAAAAACTTTTGTGTAATTTTTGAAAGTGGATATCGAAACTGTAGTTGGGCAACTCGACACGCTGCCCCCTGGTGAGAAGCGCGAGATCCTCATTCTTCTGGATGAGTTGGCGGATGCTCGTGTTCGTGCTGAAGCTAACGATGACTTCCTGGCTTTCGTCAAAGAGGTCTGGCCTGCGTTCATCGAAGGTAATCATCATCGTGTTATGGCAGATGCTTTTAATCGTATAGCGAGTGGTGAACTAAAACGGCTTATCATCAACATGCCGCCTCGTCATACCAAGTCTGAGTTTGCTTCACATCTCTTCCCTGCGTGGTATTTGGGTAAGTTTCCTGACCGTAAGGTAATTCAAACTGCTCATACAGCGGAACTCGCTGTTGGTTTCGGACGTAAAGTCCGTAACCTCGTTGGTTCAGGAGAATATTCTAAGATATTTCCGGGTGTCGCGCTTAGTGTGGACTCGAAAGCTGCTGGACGTTGGAACACGAACAAGGAAGGAGACTACTTCGCTATCGGTGTTGGTGGTGCGGTGACTGGTAAGGGTGCGGATATCCTGATCGTGGATGATCCCCACTCAGAGCAGGAAGCCGCCATGAACGATCCCGATGTCTACAACAAAACTTACGAGTGGTACACTTCCGGTCCTCGCCAGAGGTTGCAGCCTGGAGGGGCTATCTGTCTGGTGATGACCCGTTGGTCAACCAAAGATCTAACGGGCAGCATTCTGAAAGCATCTATCGAAAGAGGCGGTGCTGATGAGTGGGAAATTATCGAATTGCCTGCAATTCTGCCTAGCGGCAAACCGTTGTGGCCTGGTTTCTGGCCTCTGGATCAGCTTGAGTCTCTGCGAGCAGAGCTTCCGGTTCCAAAGTGGAGTGCACAGTATCAACAAGATCCCACTTCCGAAGAAGGCGCGATCATCAAGCGCGAGTGGTGGAAGGAGTGGAAAGAAAAGAAGCCGCCAAGTTGCGAGTTTGTGATCCAATCGTGGGATACGGCATTTCTTGCGAAGGAAACCGCCGACTACAGTGCTTGTACGACTTGGGGCGTTTTCTATACGGAGGATGGTGAAGCCAAGATTGTTCTGCTGGATGCATTGCAGGAACGTCTAGAATTTCCCGATCTCAAGGTCCGTGCGTATGAGATGTACAAGGAGTACGACCCCGATGCGTTTATCGTGGAAGCGAAAGCGGCGGGTAGTCCTCTGATCTTTGAGCTTCGCAGAATCGGTATTCCTGTCGCGGAGTACACGCCTGGTAGAGGCAAGGACAAGGTTGCCAGGGTGAACGCGGTATCTGATCTCTTTTTCAGTGGGCACGTTTATGCTCCGAAGACCCGGTGGGCTGAAGAAGTGATAGAACAGTTTGCGGCATTTCCTTACGGTGACCACGATGACCTCGTAGATTCGTCTACACAAGCACTTATGAGATTCAGGCAGGGTGGCTTTATCAGTATGCATAGCGACTATCCTATGGACGAGTTGATTCCAGGGCGCAAAGCAGACTATTATTGACTAAGCGGGTGTACTTTGTCATTGTGTGATGGAGCACCCATGTCGCAAAGAGATCCTCTATGCCTATAGACAAACCCCTTAACGGGCTTTTTGATCAAGACGATTTTGATATGAGTCCCGAAGGGCTTATGGTTGCAGAAGAAGAAATGCCTATTGGCGATTCCATGGTTACGGAATTGGAAGATGGGGGTGTTGAGATTGATTTCGATCCCATGGCAGATCTCATGGGTGCTGGCGGAGAGGAATTCGATTCCAATCTGGCTGAGTATGTTGACGACAACGAACTCCGCACACTGGCACTCGACTGTATCGGGATGTTCGATTCCGATAAGAGTAGCCGTTCCGATTGGGAAGAAACGTACAAAGAGGGTCTCGACCAGTTAGGTCTTGAGATCGAAGATCGTACTACTCCGTGGGCTGGAGCTTGCGGCGTTTTCCATCCGATGCTTTCCGAAGCTGTAGTACGGTTCCAGGCGCAGACGATTCAGGAAATCATGCCAGCCAAGGGTCCGGTCAAAACACAGATCTGGGGTGTTCTTACCGATGATCGTGAGCAGCAAGCACGGCGTGTCCAAGAATACATGAACTATCAGCTTATCGAAGTGATGACCGAATATCGGTCTGAAACTGAAAAGCTTTTGTTCAGTCTGCCACTTGCTGGCTCTGCATTCCGCAAAATCTATTTCGATCCTTCGTTGGGCAGACCGACTTCGATGTTTGTTCCAGCAGAAGATTTTGTCGTAGCGTATAATGAATCTGAGTTAGAACAAGCGGAACGCTACACCCATGTCATGAACCGCAGTACTAATCAGGTCAGGAAGCTTCAAGTCAGTGGCTTCTACCGTGATGTGGAACTCACTGCTTCGCACATTGAAGACAATCCGATCACAAGCAAGTTCAACGAGATTGGTGGCGTTGTTCCCTCATGGGATGATAACGAACGGCACCAACTTCTTGAAATGCATTGTGACATTGATGTACCAGGGTTTGAAGATCCCGATGGAGTTGCACTGCCTTATGTCGTTACTATCGACAAGAGTAGCTCCACGATTCTATCGATTTACAGGAACTGGGCCGAAGACGATCCACATCGAATAAAGAAACAACATTTCGTTCACTACGGATACGTTCCTGGGATCGGGTTTTACAATCTTGGATTGATACATATGATCGGTGGACTCGCGAAATCAGCGACGAGTCTGCTGCGTCAACTCGTTGATGCGGGCACTTTGTCCAACTTGCCTGGGGGACTGAAAACCCGTGGGTTGAGAATCAAGGGCGATGATACGCCCATCATGCCGGGAGAATTCAGGGATGTCGATGTTCCGGGCGGCGTTATCAGGGACAATATCACCTTCCTTCCTTATAAAGAACCTTCTTCGGTCTTATACCAATTACTGGGTAACATCGTGGAGGAAGGCCGACGCTTCGCGTCTATGGCCGATCTCAAAGTAGCAGATATGAATCAAGAGGCTCCCGTTGGGACCACTCTTGCAATCATGGAACGGGCAATGAAAGTGCAGTCTGCTATTCAGGCTAGAATTCACGCCAGCCTGAAACAGGAGTATAAGATTCTTTCTGAGGTGATCCGTGACTATACATCACCGGATTATCCTTACGAGACCGAAGAAGGGGAGGGTATCAAACTTGAAGATTTTGATGATCGTATTGATGTTGTGCCTGTTTCGGACCCCAATGCGTCCACTATGGCACAACGGATCATGCAATACCAAGCGGCAATGCAATTAGCGCAGCAGTCGCCTGGGCTGTATGACATGCCGCTTCTTCATCGTGAGATGATGGAGTTGATCGGTATTCCGAATGCGGAAAAAATTGTTCCAATGCCGGATGAAATTAATCCTACAGATCCGGTTAGTGAGAACGAGGATCTTCTCACACTGAAACCTGTGAAGGCATTTGAGTACCAAGACCATGAGGCTCATATGAAAGTGCATATGGTACTCAAAAATGATCCGCAAATTAAAGAACAGATGCAGAACAACAAGATGGGTGGTGCTATGGGCGCAGCCCTGGATTCACATATCCGTGAGCATCTGGCATTCATCTTCCGTGATCAGATCGAAGAAGAGCTTGGTGTTCCGCTTCCGCCGACTAATCAGCCATTACCTGAAGATGTCGAGAAGCGGCTTAGTACACTTGTTGCCGATGCGGCTGAACAGATGCTGGGCAAAAAGAAGGCCAAGGCCAAAGCAGAGAAAGACGCGAAGATGCAGAAAGATCCTATCGTGCAGCAGCGTGAGAAGGAACTTCAGATCAGGCAGCAGGATGTTCAGCGGAAATCACAAGCCGATCAGGCCAAGTCGCAGTTGGAACAACAGAAGCTTGCGGCTACGCAGCAGTCGAACCAAGAAAAGCAACAGCTTGAGCGAGAGAAGATCGCTGCTAAGGAACGCTCTGATACTGCTGCGCTGGAACAAGATCGTGAAGAGATGTTGCTTAAAGCTCAACTAGATCAAGAAGAGTTTAACGCTGAAAAAGAGATTGAGGGTATGAAGCTTAATTTGGAGCAGGAAAGGTTTGATGCTGAACAGGAAATTGAAGGCGTGAAGCTTAATCTAAAGATGCAGCAAGAAGAGGAGAGTAGGGATGAGTGACGATGTCTTTTCGTTGCTCAGAAAAAAGTTAAGAGGTCAAATGAATGAGATAGCCGATCTACTCTCTCTTGGTTCGGCAAAAAATATGGAAGAGTATCGCAAGATGTGCGGCATCATCGAAGGATTAGCATGGGCAGAACGTGAAGTAATAGATTTGGAAGATAAGTTTAAAGAATTTTAGTTAGTAGGACGCAACGCCCGTTCGGGGCGCAACAATTCAACGAGAGGTCATAGTGGCTACACTCGCAAAAGAAGTTCTGGATCAGATGGTCTTGTCTGAAGAAGAGGCAGGAGAGGACGGACCCCGCTACGCATCGCAATTACCAGAGCCAAAAGGCTACAAACTCTTAATTGCACTCCCCGAAATTGAAGAAGCCACTGAAGGTGGCATCATAAAGTCAGCACAGTCCCAGCACGAAGAGTCTATTGCCACGGTTGTGGGATGGGTTATGTCGATGGGGCCGGATGCTTATGTCAATTATAACAGATTTCCCAACGGACCTTATTGTGAGGTAGGTGATTGGGTGGTTTTTCGGGCATTTAGCGGTACAAGACTGAAAATTCATGGTAGAGAATTCCGTTTAATCAACGATGACACTGTAGAGGCGGTCGTGGAAGACCCCAGAGGCGTGGAAAGGGCCTAAAATGAACGAAGAAACCGGAAGAATGACCGAAGAAGACAAGTTTTTAGGTGTTAGAACCACTATAGAGCCTCCTGCGGAGACGGAAACGAGTGCCGATGTGGGTGAAATCGACATTGAAGTCGTGGATGACCGTCCGCAAGAGGACCAAAGGGGTGCCCCGGCGGCAAAAAGCGACGATGACGGGGCTGCATCGGACGAAGAGCTTGCACAATTAGGTCAACGTGCCCAAAAACGCATAAAAAAGCTGAAATGGGAGTACCACGAAGAGCGTAGAGCCAAAGAAGCGTCGGACAGGCTTGCAAATGAGGCTGTTAACTACACCCAGAACCTTCAAACGGAAAATCAACGGCTTTTAAGGCTTGTTCAAGACTCTCAGACCGCTTTAACGCAGCAAAGTAAGGATAAAGCAGACGCATCACTCGTGATTGCCCAGGAAAACTTCAAAAGAGCACATGAATCGGGTGATTCCGACCAAATTGCCGCTGCACAGCAGCATTTAACCAACGCGCAGCTTTCTCAAGCCTATGCTCCTGCGGTTTCGCAAAAAATTATTGATAATTGGAAGCAGCAGGTGCTGGCAGAGAACCAACAGATCGCTGCACAGCAACAACAGCACATTCCACAGCCAGTTCAGCCTGATGCTAAGGCCATGGAATGGCAAGAGCGCAACCCTTGGTTTGGTGCTGATAAGGAAATGACTAGTTTCGCATATGGTGTACATGAGAAACTAGTTGGTGATGAAGGGATTGACCCTGAGTCCGAAGAATATTATGAATTGATTGATTCTCGTATGAAAGAAGTTTTTCCTACGCAATTCGGTAGTAGCAACCAACGCACCAATAACACGATGGTTGTTGACGCCGCACCGCCTCGAAAAAAATCCGTGGTAGCATCTGCTTCTAGAAATAGTGGAGCCAAACCACGCAGCGTCCGATTGACGGAGACCCAGGTTAGACTCGCGAAACGCTTGGGACTTAGCCCTCAGCAATATGCGGCCCAGTTAATGAAGGAGATGGTCTAATGGCTGAAGAACGCGCTACACGGGAACCCCGTGATCTAGAGACTCGTGAAAATGAGACTCGTCAGAAATCTTGGGAACCTGCATCGATCCTTCCAGATCCCGATCCACAGGATGGATGGGTGTTCAGATGGATACGGACATCAATGGTTGGAAACCTTGATAACACGAATGTTTCAAAACGCTTTCGTGAAGGATGGGAACCAGTTCGTGCCGAAGATCACCCGGAACTCCAGATTATGAGTGATCATAAGTCGGAATGGGGTGAGAAGGGCGGTATTGAGGTTGGCGGTCTCCTTTTGTGCAAGGCACCAGAGGAAATAGTGGATCAGAGAAAGGCGTACTACAAAAGTCATGCTGAATCTCAGATGCAGGCCGTTGACAATAATTATATGCGTGAGAACGATCCACGGATGCCAGTTCTCGCGCCTGATCGTAAAACTCGTGTGGCGTTTGGTGGCGGAAGCCGCTGATGCCCAAATTAAATAGGAATTAACTACCATGGCTGCTTCAGCTTCACCATACGGTGCGAGGCCAATTGGTACGTTGAGTGCCTCCGGCTCATATACGGGCAAGGTGAGACACTTACCAATTGCCAGCACCTACGGTACTGCGCTTTTCAATGGTGATTTCGTAACGGTTCACACAGATGGTACTATCATCAAGGATGCTGGTACTACTGCGTTGAATTCTGCCGGAATCTTCGTGGGTTGTTCCTACACACCAAGTACAACGAACCAGAAGACGTTTAACACGCAGTGGCCTGCGTCTACAACGGCAACTGATGCGATGGCTTATGTGATTGACGACCCGAATGTTGTATTTCAAATGCAGGGAGACGAGGCCCTTAACACTACAGATCGCGGATTGAATGCTGCTGTAGTGCAAACGGCTGGTAGCACCAGCATTGGAAAATCGAAGAATGCACTTGATGCTAGTACACCAGCGACAACTGTGACGCTTCCAGTTCGTATCATCGACTTTGTTGATGGCCCGGATAGCAAGGCTCCTGTTGGAACCACTGCTAGTGATACTTATCCTGATGTCGTGTGCGTCTTCAATTGGCCGTCTAGTGTGACGGTTTCTCCGCATCAATATCGACGAGCCACTGGGCAATAGGAGAAACTAACTAATGGCTATATCACGCGCACAACTTCTCAAGGAACTGCTTCCTGGGCTTAACGCGCTCTTCGGGATGGAGTATGCTCGCTACGACGATGAGCATTCTGAAATCTACGAGACGGAAAGTTCAGATCGGTCTTTTGAAGAAGAAGTGAAGCTTTCGGGCTTCGACGCTGCCCCCGTCAAGGACGAGGGATCAGCGATTTCGTATGACGCTGCACAGGAGAGCTTCACCGCTCGCTACAATCATGAGACAATCGCCATGGGCTTTGCCATTACGGAAGAAGCCATGGAAGATAATCTCTATGATTCCCTGTCGGCCCGTTATACCAAGGCTTTGGCTCGCGCCATGGCCCACACCAAGCAGGTTAAGGCTGTTGTTCCGTTGAACAACGGGTTTACCAACGCTTATCAGAGCGGCGACGGTGTAAACCTTTTCACGGCATCAAGCGATGGCGTAACTGGTGGTGACGGTCACCCACTCGTTTCGGGTGGTAAGAACTCTAACCGTCCAGCTACTGCTGCTGACCTCAACGAGACTTCTCTTGAGGCTGCCGTTATTCAGATTGGCAAATGGACCGATGAGCGTGGCCTGATGATCGCTGCTCGTCCCCAGACGCTCGTTATCCCGCCCGATTTGCAGTTCGTGGCACAAAGGGTAATGAAATCTGAGCTTCGCCCCGGAACTGCGGACAACGACATCAACGCTGTGCGTTCGATGGGTGTTGTTCCGGGTGGAACAGTTGTGAATCACTATCTGACTGATACAGATGCGTGGTTCCTGCTTACCGACGTTCCGAATGGAATGAAGCACTTTAATCGTGTTGCACTTGAGACAAGCATGGACGGTGACTTTGATACCGGAAATGTGCGTTACAAGGCTCGCGAGCGGTACAGCTTTGGTGTCTCAGATCCATTAGGGATCTGGGGTTCACCCGGAGCGTAGTAAGTAGGGGGTGGGGACGGTTCTATGTTCGGACTGTTCCCACCCTTTCTTTTTTTCCTGACTATCAAGAGATTGATAGACACTAGCCACGACAGGAGAAAGTAATGGCTAACACGACCTTTGCAGGACCAGTCAGATCCGAAGACGGATTTGACGTAGTATCGAAAAATGCAACAACTGGTGCAGTCACAACTGAATTCAGTTTAGATGGATCGGGGTTGCAGGTTACTCCGATCACATTGGGTGATGAAGACACCACATTGACCGCTACCGCTAATGGTGGCAGGATCAATGTTGTTCCGGCAATTACCGGAAACCGGACACTTACCCTACCGTCGCCTACGGCGGGGGTGTGGATGAGGATCATTTATGGCGGTGCGGCAGAAGAAGCGGAAAATCTGATTATTGATACTGGCTCCGATACTAATTACTACATCGGCGGTGTCATTCATTTGGATTCCGACGCAGATAATGTTTCTGTTTACGCTGACGGTAACTCAAACTCTATACTGACCCTGACAGATTTTGGTTTATTTGAAATCAATCTTCTGGCAAAAGATTCAACGAATTGGATTATCTGGGGCTATCAGCAAGGCGCAGATGTACCTGCCTTTTCCGATCAGTAAGAGATGATTAGTTAAACTGAGATAAGGCCACCCATCTAAGGGTGGGTGGTCATATCTCCTATTGCGAGCGGGGCTAGGAGTCCTGTCCTCGCGGGGAGAACGAGATGGCTGACGCAGTAACGTCCCAAACGATCCAAGACGGTGATCGAATCGCCGTTATGAAGTTCACCAACATCTCCGATGGTTCAGGCGAAAGTGCTGTGACCAAGGTAGATGTTTCCGCCCTCCAAGCTGAGTCTGGCACCGGAAAAGCCTGCGCTGGAGCTACAATCCAGCAGATGTGGTACGATTGTTCCGGTATGACTGTAGATATCCTGTGGGATGCTAGTAGTGATGTGATCTGCTGGACTCTCAGCGGATACGGATTCTACGACTTCCGTCAGGCTGGACCCCTCATAAATAATGCGTCTAGCCCGACCGGGGATATCAATTTCACTACCACGGGCCACTCAAGCGGGGACCGTTATACCGTTATGTTGGCTCTGAGGAAGAGCTACTAATGGCTGAGAAGAAAGAAAGTAGTGTCCCTGAATACAACGAGATCGCCAAAAAGAAAGCAGAGGCTGATCATAATTGGGGATACTATAGCAGGCTTGCGAAAAATTATCCTGATCATAAAGAAGAAGTGGCCCATACCAGCCATATTGCTTTGGAATATCCTAACTGGAGGGCTTTTTAATGCCTTTCAAGAGTGAAAAGCAAAGAAAGTATTTGTGGGCAAATGAACCTGAAGTTGCGAGAGATTGGACAGATAAATATGCAGGTGGTGGCATGATTAAGAAGGCGATCATTAATAGTCTTTCTGAAAAACCGTCGCTTCAAAACTATGCAAAAATGAGAAGTGGTGGGTTGATTGGTAATGGCTCTTTGACGCCTGGAAAGGTTAAGTCATTCAAGGCACAGTGTAAGAACAAATTTAGGGACAGCTAATGGCTACATCAGGCACTGCTACATTCAACCTAGAGATTGCAGAGGTTATTGAAGAGGCGTTTGAAAGGTGTGGCCTTCAGTCCAAGACAGGCTACGATATCGAAACGGCTCGTCGGTCATTGAACCTTCTTAGTCTTGAGTGGGCAAATCGCGGATTAAACTTCTGGTGCGTAGAACAAGGAACTGCGAGCACAACTGCAAGCACTTCCACAATCACGCTACCAGCAGACACTGTAGATCTTATCGAATATTGGATTCGTGAAGGAACGGGCACATCACAGAATGATCAACCCCTTTCTAGGTTCAGCGTATCCCAATACTCCACGATACCTAACAAGCTTACCGAAGGGCGTCCTGTAAATATCTTTATTGATAAACAGGCTGCTGCTCCGGTTGCGTATCTGTGGCCGACACCAGATAAGGTGTACACATTCGGATATCAGCGTATTAGACGTATTGAGGACACGGGAGCAGTAGGATCTACGAATCCTGATGTTCCTGCTCGCTTTCTTCCAGCACTTGTTTCAGGATTGGCATTTCGTATTTCACAGAAATACCCAGAAGCATTCGTGCGTTCAGGCGAACTAAAGGCTGAGTACGAGTTTCAGTGGCAATTAGCAGAACAGGAAGATCGCGACAGAGCTTCTGTACATTTCGTGCCAGGGGGGTATTCCTGATGGCTCGTTATGCTAACGGCAAATATGCATTCGGCTTTTGTGACCGCACAGGATTCAGATATAAAATCAAGAATCTTGTACCTCAGATTAAAGCTGGTCGTATGACAGGTCTCATGGTTGGCAAGGACATGCTAGACGAGGATCAGCCGCAGAACTTCTTAGGTCGGCTAGGCACTTATGCTGATCCAGAGGCTATCAGAAATGCACGACCTGATATTGCTCAGGATGCGAGTAGGGAGTTGTTTGCGTTTGACCCCGTAGGAAATGGGGGCGGAGGTGGCTCAGGCAACCTTGTTGCTCACGGCAAGGTGGGCACTGTGACGGTGAGCACATGACCTACGATGAACTTGTAGCCGCTATCAAGGATTACGCAAATAATACTGAAACAGCTTTTGTTGCGGCGATTCCTACATTTGTAAAGCAAGCTGAACAGCGTATCTATCGTTCGGTTAATCTGCCTGTAAATCGCAAGAACGTGGCAGGTACATTGACGGATGGAAATCAGTACTTAACCATGCCTACCGATTTTCTGTTTCCGCTATCGTTGTCGATTACAAGCTCCAGCAACCAAATATTTTTATTAAATAAAGACTCAAACTTTATCAGATCGACGTATCCAAACGCATCCACCAAGGGTACGCCTAAATACTATGCGACCTTTGCTAGTGATTCGTTCATTATCGGACCTACGCCCGATGCGAATTATGTGACTGAGCTTCACTACTACTATCAGCCAGCTTCAATTGTTGATACGAGTCCCTCGTGGCTGGGCACTAATGCAGATACGGCTCTGCTTTATGGTTCTCTTGTTGAGGCATATACCTACATGAAGGGTGATGCGGACATGATGCAGTTGTATCAGCAGAGGTATCAAGAAGCGGTGGGACTCTTGAAGCTCCAGGCTGAAGGCCGCATGACTGGTGATGAATACCGTGACGGCACGATAAGGACGGCCAAGGCATGATTAACGGCGAGATCGGTAATGTGATCGTAACAACCACTGAACACTCTAATCTGGGGCCGGAGCATTGGGCTGACCGTGCTACGGAGCAGGTTATTGCAATAGGCGAGGATGCTCATCCGCTGATTGTGGACCAGGCGAGGGCGTTCAAGGATCGTATTCGCCATGTTTTCAACTATTATATCAAGGAAGCGATTAAAGAAGATCGCTCCAGGGTAATTACCCTGCTACGTTCAGCAGGTCATAATGATCTAGCCAATTCAGTGGAGAAATTATAATGGCGTTTTCAGGAAATTTCATGTGTACTTCCTTCAAAAAGGAATTGATGGAAGCAAAGCACAACTTCCTCAATTCCGGCGGAAGTACATTCCAGATCGCACTGTATACAGATAGTGCCTCGTTTACTGCCGCTACTACGGCGTATACCACTAGTAACGAAATCAGTGGCACGAACTACTCTGCAAAGGGAAACACGCTAACTCGCGTAGATCCTACGACAAGTAGTACGACTGCCTATACCGATTTCGCTGATACCTCGTGGTCTACTGCTACGTTTTCGGCTATGGGTGCAATGATTTTTAATGATAGTGCGAGCGGTGATCCGGCTGTTGTTATTCTGGATTTCGGTGCATTAAAAACAGCTACTGCTGGTACGTTCACGATTGCTTTCCCTGCGGCAGATGCGAGTAACGCGATTATCCGCATAGCGTAGTATGGCAGATATAACTGGTTGGGGCCGCTCAACATGGGGTTCCGGGCCTTGGGGCCAGCCAGTTCCCGTTGATGTAACGGGTGTAGCGGCAACAGGAGCGGTAGGAAGTGTCACTGTAACAGGTGATGCGAATGTCACTGTAACAGGAATTGCTGGTACTGGGGCGGTAGGAACCGTAACGGCTACCGGAGATGCAAACGTAACTGTCACTGGTTTGGCGGCTACGGGCGGTGTAGGAAGCGTTACCGTAACAGGTACGGCAAATGTTACGCTGACGGGACTAGCAGGAACGGGCGCGGTAGGCTCAGTAACTGTAACAGGTGATGCGAATCTCTCAGTCACGGGACTGGCAGGGACAAGCGCACTTGGTACGGTAACGGTAACGGCTGATGCAAATGTCAGCCCAACCGGAGTTGCTGCAACTGGTGGACTGAGTTCGGTAACGGTGACAGGAGATGGAAATGTCACTGTTACAGGGCTGGCAGGAACAGGTGCGGTAGGAAGCGTTACAACGACGGTAGATGTAAGTATCGACGTAACGGGACTAGCCGCTACAGGCGGAGTAGGAAATGTACTTGTTTGGGCAGAGATAGATGACTCACAAACACCAAATTGGGCGGCAGTCAGCGACTCACAGACACCTAGTTGGTCGGATCTGTCAGACGCACAGACGCCTAGTTGGGAGACAATAATTACATGATCCTAAGTAGCACAGCATGGTTCGTTTTTGCACTTCACTTACCAGTGATACTGTGGGCCGCACTACTAGATGACTTTGCCATGTTCAGTATGTGGGCAAATAGGTATCTACGGCCTCGTCTTCCTGCCCTTCTCAAGAGCGGCAAGGAATGGACAACATGGGTACATCATGCGCTGATCGCGGCACTCATCACGCTTTATGTTGTACTCTGGGCGGTAATTCTGCCGGATAGTGTGGTTACTGGCGCACGGATCGGATCAGGTATTGCGTTTGCACTTTATGGAGTAAAGGAAGTCTATGACTGGCGTCATCATGCAAAGAAAGGTACGCCGGGAAAATGGGACTTGCCTTACGGTTGGGGGGTTGATGGTGTCATGGACACCCTTGGTCCTATCTTGATACATCTTTGGACTTGGACGCTATAGGAATAAGACATGGCAACATACGTCAACAATCTAAGACTGAAGGAAATTACCACAGGTGATGAGTCAGGTACTTGGGGTACTTCCACTAATACGAACCTAGAACTTATAGCAGATGCGTTCGGTTCTGGTACTGAGGGCATTACCACTAATGCTGATACTCATACCACTACCATAGCAGACGGTGCGGCTGACGAAGGTAGAGCCATATTCCTGAAGTATACGGGTACACTGGATTCAGCGTGTACCATTACTATCGCACCAAATACAGTTAATAAGCTCTGGCTCATTGAGAACGCTACAAGCGGTTCCCAGAACATCATTATCAGTCAGGGTTCTGGTGCCAATATTACAATCGGTAACGGCAAGATCGCGGCAGTCTTCACAGATGGTGCTGGTGCTGGTGCGGCTGTTCTGGATGCGTTCGCTGATCTGGAGTTGAGTAGCACCCTGACCGTGGCTGGTGCGAGTACGCTTACTGGTGCTGTCACTGCCGCCGCTGGGATCACGATGACCGGAACGACTCCGACACTCACTATTGGTGATGCCGGAGCCGAAGATACCAAGATCGTATTCGATGGTAATGCACAGGACTATTACGTTGGACTGGACGATACAGACGATGATCTGAAAATCGGCCTTGGTTCAACTGTCGGTACAACACCAGCTATTACAATAGACGAGAATCAGAATACCACGATCACGAATGATCTCCAAGTCTCCGCCACAGGGCCACATGGGTTTGGAATTGCCGCTGTTGATTATACTAGCCTAGTAGTGGGTGGCGCGTTCACATCTGGAGGCGCAACAACTAGGGCTGGGGGTCTTGTCTGTCGGACAGTGCTGACGGGTGCGGTAGGGGATACTGCGATTCTAGCAACTATAGGTGCGGGTAACGATTGGGGTAGTCAGATCATTACCCAAGGTACTGACACGAATATCAGTGTAGTCGCTACGATGTACCTCAGTGATCCCGACATCGTGAATAACCTTGCAAGTTCAGGCAAGCCAGATTATGCCTGTACTCTGTACATTAATGATGCGCCGACTGAAGGTGATGAAAACTACGCCCTTCTGGTTCATGGAGGAGCTATTCATACCGATGGCACCTTCACAGCTAATGGTGGCTCAGTCTTTAACGAGGGTTCTGCCGACGTAGACTTCAGGGTAGAAAGCAACGGCAATGCCAATATGCTCTTTGTTGATGGCGGTAATGATCGTGTTGGGATTGGGGTCGGATCGCCAGATCGAAATCTGCACATCGAAACGGCTGGCGACACCTATGTGCGTGTCTCAGGGAATAGGGGCAACACTAACGATTTACATATAGGCAATATAGAATTTGAAAACACTCTCGGCAGTGTCGGGGTTGTTGCAGAAATGCGAGCCATCACGGGAAACACTGGAACCCAAAGCACGATGGGCCAACTGGCGTTTTATACCGACAATGGCAGTACATACGCAGAGAGGATGAGAATTCAACAAGATGGAAAAATAGGAATGGGGGAAACGGCCCCAGAGACTCTCCTGCACATTAAAGGTGGCGACGTTAGGTCACCTGACTCTTCTGCTACGTTAACGCTTGAGGGAGCCGCAGGAAGTACCAGTAATGCGGGTATGAATATCCTGTCTACAGGTACTGGTAATATCCTGTTTGGTGACGCAGGAAATTCGGGTATTGGGAAGATTACATACTCCCATAGTAACAACTCCATGAATTTCACTACGAATGATTCCACGAAATTAACCATCGACTCGTCAGGGAATCTTCAAATCAATGCTACAGCCAAGCTCTATCTAGACGGCGGCTCCGACACCTACATCGTAGAGTCTAGTGCTAACACAGTTCAGATTGCTACAGGTGACACTGTCGCCACCACATTCAATTCTGATGGCACTATTATCGCCGCTACCAAAAAGCTTTACCTAGATGGCGGTAGCAATACCTACATCACCGAAGGGTCTTCTGACCTCATGTCGTTCTATTCTTCTGGCAGTGAAATGTTTAGAGTTGCGACCACTTATTGCTACACTCCCGGCGATTTCACGCTAGCGGCCGCCAAAAGGCTCTACCTAGATGGCGGTTCTAATAGCTACTTCATCGAAAGTGCCGCTGACCGTATAGATTGTTATGCTGGCGGAGCTGTTGCTTGGTCCTCTGTCGAGTCTGGCAACGTTTGTAGGACTGTCTTCAACTACGGTACTAATGCCATCTATCCTGCGGCTGGCCTTGGTTCGTACTGGCAGAACGCAGACGAGTATGCGTTCACTGCTTGGCATAACGGAGCCGCAACTACATCCCTTGGTGTCGCAATCATCTGCGGTACAGATGACAACTCTGGCACCAATACCGCTGTCAATATTCTAGATGGTGATGGAAGCGTACAGGGAAATATCACATTTAGTGGTGGAACTGTTAGTTACAACGCCTTCACCGCTGGTCACGATGCGTCACTTCCAGATGGCGAAGAAACTGGATATGCGTATGGAACATTGGTTGAGATTGTTGAGATCTATTATAAAGAGAGAAAAGACGGCTCAGAAATGGAGCGTGGTATTCTCTACAAGGTACAGAAATCTCAGTCGGCTTACGCCAAGAATGTCTTGGGTGCCTACTCTGGTCAGTATACAGAGTCGGTAGTAGAGGATGATAACCTGCACCAAATTTACGCATTGGGTGACGGGCATATCATCTGCAATGGCGAGAATGGCGATATCGAAGTGGGTGACGGAATCTGCACTTCATCAACGGAAGGCGAAGGCATGAAAGCCGATAAGCTTTCTATGATTATCGGTATAGCTCAAGAGGATACGAGCTTCAGTAGTGCCTCAGAAACTAAACTTGTTCCAGTCCAGTATGGCCTGAAACAGTTCCAACCTTGGGAATAACAAATGGCTAATACATATTCATACTGGGACGAGGACAATGGAGCTTGAAATGGCTACATTATTATCATTACTCGCAGTCCCTGCCGCCGCTGGTGCGGCCTATGGTGGAGTGAAGGCGGGTTTGAATGGGGCAAAGCAGTCCCTCGCTCAGATAGAGCGCATTGTTAACCGTTTAGACGAGAAGGTAGATACCCATGGCGAACGCCTCGCATCAGTCGAAGCAGAAACAGCAAACCTTAAAGAAAGAGTCGCAAGCGTCACCAAGTCCGATTAACGGACAGGCGCAGGTTCAAGAGGATAGGGTTCATCTGTCTGTGGATCAGGCGGAACTTTTTAAGCAACTGCTTGCGGCTAGTAATGAAGCGCAGAATCAGGTGCAGTTCGCGCTTGTAGCGGCTGGTATTTCTGGTCAGGATGTTATTGGCGGAGATCTGGATTCTGATAAGCCATACTTCTTGGTTAAAGATCCAGAGTAGGTAGTTATGGCCTTTATGAAGATTGCCCCGAAGCCGGGGCTATTCACGGATGGTACAAGATACTCCGCAGAGGGTACTTGGTACGATTCTGATAAAGTACGCTTTCGTAAAGGCTTCGCGGAG
>VTLG01003547.1_pt1 | contig 30450 bp, 41 predicted proteins | sample 4694571 | NCBI WGS metagenome assembly VTLG01 (sample SAMN12604809, study PRJNA352737) | marine metagenome | biome: ENVO:00000447; feature: ENVO:00000209|ENVO:00000569|ENVO:01000036; material: ENVO:00002151; isolation source: viral sequences binned using virsorter ...
TTCTAAATTCACTTGAGATAAAGGTGTAGCAAATATTATGTTAGTCGTAGATTTCGTCATAGGTGCATATAATATAATGGTTAATGTGATCAGAGTTATTTCTAGTTATTTGAAACTTTACATCAGCAGGAAAAAACCAATAGCTATCACAAGTTATTTGTTGAGATATACATCTATTTTTTCTTTTGTGATCTTCGTACTCAAAAGCTATTTCAGCGGATGCGTCTTGTACATTTAAAGCTAATACCATAACTTGATCTGGACACTCAGCTAAGTTTATGTTTGTGTGATCTCTAAGTGGTAAACTGTATGTTGGTAATTGAACATAACCATATTGTTTTTTCATTGCAATAGAACCACCATAACGACCTCCTACATAAGCTTTCTCTTTTGTCATTTTTTGAAAGTACCATTCACCGGTAAGGTAATACATTAAATATTCACAATATTTTGATATGGGTAAATTTGTGTAATATTGGTCAGCAAACTTCCCATCTAAGTGTTGTTTCATAACTTCATAAGTTACAGTTTGTGTGTCAAAATTTAAACCTTTTTGAGGGAGCATACCTGTAAAAATTTTACTTTGACTTAATATCTTTCTTTTCATATAAGGTGTATAGCAAAACTATAAAAGAAAGCAAGTGAATATTATAACGATACATACAGATCATGATGGGTCTATTACAATTTCAAAAGATGGCGTATTTATATTACACGCTCAAATAGAGAGATTTAGTAACGTCATAGCTTCATCTGTTCCGACCTCCAAACTTCTCAACAGAATTAAAGATTTACGTATGAAGTTTGATAAAGTTTTTATTAGTTTCTTATATGACTCTAGTCATTGGCTATGGGTAGATATGTTAAAAAAATACGATCTTATAAAAAGAAAAGGTGAAATAAGATTTTACGAAAATAAACATCATCATTATTTTCATGCGTGTTGTGCAGCAGCTACAGTGGGCGAGAGTGAACATATGGTAGTTATAGATGGGCATGGCTCTCCTTTTTTAAAAGGTAAAGAACAAGAAACTGTTTTTAAAAACTATAAAAAAACATACATGTCTCAAGAAAATATTGGACGAGACTATGAACTTAAAACGGCAGAGGTTTTTAATTTACAAAAAAATAGAGCGTTTAGGAGTTGTGGTAAACTTATGGCTAAATCTTTACACGACCCAGAGTTAGGTAAATTTCAAAAACATACAGAGGAGTTAATAGATAAAGTAATGCCAAGAGGAAGTGTAACTTACACAGGAGGTGTTGCACAAAATGTTTTAGCTAATTCAAAATACAAAAATATAGATATAAAGATAGATCCTTTATGCACTGATCAAGGCATATCTTTAGGAGTAATGAATCATGTGTTAGGTAGAAAATTAAATTTACAAGACAACCCTGTTTATCTTGGTTTCAAACCTAAATATGATTTAAGTAAATTTAAATCCTTTCATGCCACAAACGCAAACGTATGTGCCATATTAAAAACAAGACCTGTTGGTATATTTCAAGGTAGGTCAGAACAAGGACAAAGAGGTTTAGGAAATAGATCTTTATTAATAGATGCTAGACATAAAGATGCTTTTGAATTGATAAACAAAGTTAAGAAAAGAGAAAGTTGGCGTCCTTTTGCTCCTGCTGTATTAGAAGAGCATGCATCAGATTATTTTGATATTGAGGGTTCATCACCCTACATGCTTTACACTTATCAAATGAAACAACGTATAAATTCAGTTTGCGCAGTTGATGGTAGTTCTAGGATACAAACCGTATCAAAACAAAATAATAAAAATTTTTATAATTTGTTAGAGTGTTTTAACAATGTAAATAAAATACCTTTACTATTAAACACAAGTTTAAATCTATCTGGCCATACGTTAGCTGAAGATTTAGATGATGTTTATTATATGATGAAGTATGGAAATTTAGACTGTTGTTATTTACCTGAACTTAAAAAAATAATTACTGTTTGACCCAAGAAGTAGTCGCTTCGTCCCAAGTATATAAATCTTGTTGTCTGTTTGCTTCACCTGGATTATCAGGATCTTCTGTATATGTTACAGGCATAGGTGTTGGTGCTTCAAATAAAAGCGTTTCTGCATTTCTTGTCCAACTTGGATATTGAGGAGATACAGGTTTGAAAGCATCTGCACTTTCATCGTAAACATAACCTAATGAAGCATAATTTTTTCTTGGATTTGTTTCACCTTCTTCAGTGCCAAAATAGGTTCTTTTCCAAAACTGCCAACCATACATCTTTTGTAAACTAGCAACTGCTTCTGCTTCTGAAGAACCACATGCGCTATCGTCTAATAAGATCTCTCCTATTACAATATTATTCTCATCTAATTTTGCGTATCTTTGAGCCATTATCCTGTGTACGTCCCTGAAGCGTTGAATGTGTGAATAGTGTCTGAACCATCAGTTGTAACTGATCCGCCTGATGCAGAGTCTGATTCTGCTGTAACTCTTCTAATAATTACAACTCCGTTACCACCTCTAATGTTATCTGGGGGAGCACTAAAAAATCCTCCACCGCAACCGCCGCCTAAACCATCTGTTCCAGAAGTTCCTGGTACTGTCGGAACTTGCGCTCCGCCATCTCCACCGCCGCCTGAGCCACCAGATCCACGTCCAGTTCCTGGACCCATTCCGGCACCACCTCCGCCACCAGCGTAAGTGATTGAAGATCCTGTTATGCTATCAGCAGTTCCAGATCCTCCGCTACCTCCTGATCCTGTTGGCGCGTTTGAACCTGATCCTCCGGCTCCACCGCCGCCACCTCCGGCTCCTCGGTTAGGGATACCTTGGTTTGCAGAAGTTCCACCACCATTTCCTTGTGATGGAGTTACAGGTGGTGTGTTTCCAGATCCACCTGGATTATTAATATTTGATTGCCACGGAGAAGATCCTCCACCGCCTGATCCGCCATCGCCACCGTCGGCTTGGACACCAGTTGGTCCACCAGCATCATTACCTCCGTAACCTCCGCCAGTTGATGTGATTGTTGATGCTTCTCCTACCATTATAGAGTCTCCTCCTGGTAGTGCGTTTCCGCTTGCGGAATAAGTTGGAGATGGTGGAGCATTATTTGAAATTCCTCCAATTCCAACTGTTACTGTATAGTTTGTTTTTGTAACAACTTCGAAAGTTTTTGAAGCGATAGTACGGAAACCACCTGCTCCGCCGCCGCCACCGCCGTAGCCATTTCCAGCTCCGCCGCCGCCACCGACAACTAAATATTGAACGTTATAAGGTGATCCACCACCTCTTGTTTGTCCAAATCCTTTTGCAGCTCCTGCTCCAAATGTTCCAATTAAAGGCATCTTTCTTCTCCTATCTTATTACGCGAACTGCGTCTGAGAAGCGAATGCTGTGAAAGCAGCATCACCTGTTTTGACTACAGTGTACGTGTATACGTCTACAGAGTTTGCATTACCTTCTGAAGGTGCTGAACCGCCCTGGTATTCTGGAGTTACACTTGATCCATCAATCGTGAAAGCTGATTGATAGTATGGTGTTCCACCATTTGTTACTAGGAAGGCCACAGTTACTGATTCACCAGTATCCATGATTGAGTTCAATGTGTTTGAACCGTCACCTCTTAGGTTAACTGTAAAGTTAGCCGCTGCGTTTGCTGTGTGGTAAAGAACAGCTTGTGTAATTACATCGAAGTTAGTTACACCTGTTGTACCTGTTGCAGCGATAGTTACTTTCTCTGCTAATTGTTGAATTTTACCAGCGCCTAAAGTTACTCTTCCAATTCCTTTTGGATTAATATTTAGGTCAATGTTTGTATCACCACCAGTTGCAGCTATACTTGGACCTGTGCCTGTAGCTTGGTTAGTTACAGAGATCTCGTTAACTGCTGAACTAGTTTTTACAAATTTAATGTATTCGTTATTTGAATCATCTTCTAATGCTCCACCAGTGTCGATAATAACGTCATTACCATTTGTATCTAATACGCCTGATAATTGTGGTGTGATGTCAGATGATAAATCTGTGAAAGCAGTATCAACAACATTAGTTCCATCTGAGAAAACCATTTTTGTAGTTTTGTCAGTTGTCGCCCAAGTTACTCCAGATCCTGAAGATGTTTTGAACGTCACTGTGTAAGCACCTGTTGTGCCGTTTGCTACAATGAAAGTTTTTTCGATTGAATCTGGAATTGTTACGTTGATGTTAGTTGTAATAGTTCCAGTTAATTTGATTACTGCGTTTTTACCGTTTGATACGGCACCGTTAGTAAAAGTTAATGCTCTATTTGCATTTGTAATATTGAACGTATCGTATCCGCCGATAGCTTGTTCAACTATTAATAAGTTTGTGTTTGTTATTTGACCCCACGTTCCTGAGTTTTCCCCAGTAGCTTGAACAGTCAATTTTAAACTTGCTGATGTCGAGTTTGCCATAATTTTTATATCCTCTTTTGTTTTTATTAAAATTTAACAATAGTGTCAAATATTAATTTTGATTAAATTTTGCTGTTTTAAGCTGCGGTGTCAACCTCTTTCCATGTAGCGGTTGTGCCGGTGTCTACTTCATTCCAGATCAAATTATACACGCTTCCTACGTTAGCTGTCAAGCCTATTCCAGTAGGTATTACAATACCGTCTGCAATAACCGTTTCCGTGCCTTCGTTCATTGTCATGCCAATACCTGTTAACATGACGTCTGGAGAAGGGTCTGCTTGACCTAAATTAGCGGCCATTAATTGACCTGTTACATTTATAGTATTATCAGGTGTACCCCAGTTTCCTTCACCCCAACCGTATCTGCCCCAACCTTTGTTAATTTCTTCAGTTGTTGTTACAGTTCCGATTGTTGCTGACATACCGATTCCGGTAGGTTTAGCTGTTACTAATGTAGTGTTTTCGTTCCATGGTTGTTGACCCCATGCAGCTCTACCCCAACCAGTATTTACTTGATTTGATATTGATACGCTGCCAAGAGTTGCAGACATTGCAATACCTGTTGGTGCAGCTCCTTCGTTTGGTAGACCCCATACTTGGTTACCCCATAAACCTCTGCCCCAACCAATATTAATTTGTCCATCTATTGTGACAGAGCCAACGGTTGCTGTCGCTTGTATACCTGTTAATTCTGCAATAGGAACAAAAGCGTTATCATTCCAAGGGCCATTACCCCATGATGCTCTGCTCCAACCAACATTAACTACTGCTTCTGCTGTAACACTTCCAAGTGTTGCAGACATTGAGATTCCAGTAATTGCTGCAGCTTCATCTGTGTCACCCCAAACTTGATCACCCCAAGCAGCTCTAGACCAACCTGAATTTACTTCTGCAGTTGTTGTTTCATTACCTAGAGCCATAGTCATAGGTAAAGCTGTTACATTAACGTTTACTTCTGTTTCGTTAACACCCCAACCTTCATTGCCCCATTCAGCTCTGCCCCAACCAGAATTAATTTGTGAAGTTATAGTTACGGATCCTATTGTTGCTGTTGCTTGTATACCTGTTGGTACAGCTGTTCCAAAAGTTCCCCACGAAGCTATGTTCCAACCTAATCTGCCCCAACCTTGATTTATTTGACTATCAATTGTTACACTTCCAAGTGTTGCGGACATTCCAATACCTGTGAACGCGCCGCCAGAATCTGTTACGTCACCCCATTCACCATTGCCCCAGTTAGTTGTACCCCAACCTTCTCGTAGAAATGCTTCTGCATTTCCTTGAGCAATAGTCATTGGTTGACCTGTTAATTGTAAAGTTGCATCGTCTTGAGCGTTCCAAGCACCATCGCCCCAATTTAATGCACCCCATCCATCAACGGATAGATCCATAACACCGCCCATACCTGAGCCATGCACATAACAAATAAAATAAAAATCTGAAGTTTGAGAAACTGTAAGTTCAACAGAACGAGTTGTTGCTGCATTGAAAGTTGTTGTGTCAGTATAGTTAGCAGCGGATACAACAGATCCATCTAACTTGTAAACGACACCAGATGAAATCATCTGACCTGTTGATGTCGTTGTAGAAAAAACTAATGGGTGATTATCGTTTGTACCAGAGTCTTGATTAAAAGCATACGTTAAGCCGCCGACTACATCGACGTCCATCGTACGAACACCGTCTAAATAAAATACGTTCCCTGTCCCGCCGCCGTACCTACTGCCTGTTGCGACAGTAACTGTATACGTTTTAAACGCCATAGGAGTTACCTCCTATTAACCAGAGATCCTTAGAATCGCTGCTGTTGACGTGGCTGCTGGAAACTGAATAGTAAACGTTCCTGATGTTGCTGTCTTATCACTTCCAAAATCTAAAACTGCTACAGCTTTGTTAGAGAAAGATGTATTATACATTAATGCACCTCTCGCTGTTAAAGTTACGCCAGTAAAAGATCTATCTGCAAAGTCTACTCTAGCTACGCCAGCTGTCATTGAAGTTCCGCCGTTAACTAGTTTTCCTCCACCTTGTGTATACTGGCCTGAGTTAGAAACTTGGTTACCAGTACTGTCACCTGGATAGACAGTTGTTGATGAGTTTAAAGTTGCAGAAGAAGTGTAAAGAGCAATTTTGTACACGTCTCCACCTGATTGTGAAAAATCGTGATCGCCATCAAATAGTTCTTTTTTGAAACTGTTTGCTATCGCTTGTGTAATTGCCATGTTTTATCTCCTTATCCTTGTTTTGGTAAACGAGGAGCACTTTCAATATACTCATCTCGTCTTCTTCTTCCCATTTGTTCTACAGAGAACCCTTCGACTGCTTGCTTATACCTTTGTTCGTATAATTGCAAGAGATCTTGTGGACCCTTTAGAAAACTAAAAGCCTCAACTAGGCATGCATACAAAAGTCCGTTGGGAAACTGCAAACTCAAATATGTAGTTGTATTTGTAGACGATAATCCAGCAGGTTTCAAGATATAATTTAGCTGAATTGTGTATGCTGCATCTGCCACGGGAGCAAAAACCAAAGTGTCCTGATCCCAATAGCCAAAATATTTAGGCGTTCCTTGGGTGTCTTGTGGATTATACTCAGCCATGAAATTTGTATCTCTATACTCAATAATATTCCTATCTGTCGTAGGAGAAGTGCTTAAATCTTTATCCACTATTTGAGCAGATCTAACCACCAATAGGTTAGCAGGGGTGTCTATAAATCTCTGTCCTGCTACCATTGTTGCCGTAACGTATCTTCTGTTATTGTCAGAATCTACCTCTCTTAAAATTCTAAATTCTGCATCTTCAATGATACCGTCTAAAATAGTGTCTGTTAAAACTGTTGGCGTTGTAGCGTTATTATCTACTTCTGTGTAAGCTCTAATTTTTGTTTTTAATTCATCGTATGTCATTCAGTTACTCCATTATCTATCGGACCTGCCGATACAAGAGATCCGCCACCAGAAGCTGTGCTTGTAGCCGCTGACAAAACTGTAACTTTATAGCTGTTGTTTTCTGTCAACGTAGCCGGCATCCCGTTTGGATTCTTTACTGTACTTGATATCATAGTTATTGAGAAAGCGCCAAGGACTTTTGCACCTAGACTGTGAGAGCTAGCTGTCGTATTTTGAGGAGTATTCCCCCTAGTTGGAGCATTACTCCCCCTAGTGCATCCTGTGAAGGTATTACCAGTATTTCCTGTGTATTGAATAACTTCATTCTCATATAATTTAGTATCGCTATTTACTTTTTCTATCACAATAAATCCAGCAGCGGGAAAAGCGGAAGAATCATTTACCAATATTGTATCTGTTGTGTCGTTGATAGCAGCAGCTAAAGTTGTTTCAGGTTGAAGTGTAGACACTGTTACACCACCAACAGGTTGTTTGACATCATAAAATCTTACAATATCTCCTGTCTGTCTCGCACTGTTTGGTTCTGAAACAGTTACTACCGTAGATGTATTGATTGTAGAAAATGGATTATCAGGTAAAAAATCTTGTGTTGGTAATTGTATTCTAGCAGGTCTTGCTTCTGGTAAACCCTGTGGATCAGCACCATGTGGTTTTGGTTCTAATTGTGGTTGCTTTGGTTCAAACTCAGATATGTGAACTCTAGATCCATTCCATTCTCTAACCATTTCTTTGTATGGAAACTCCAACCCAGAACGGTCAGATATAAATTTTGCATATTTACCTTTTGAAAAATTAGACACTTGGATAATACGTTTTCGGAGTTATATAAGACGATGATGACGACCCGTCTTCCGTCAACGCTCTATTTAATTCATCTTCATAATAGAGTTTCATCTCTTGACATCTTTGCGGTTGATACTTTTGACATAAATAAAAAGCTAAACCTGATACCATACAAGGTACAAATCTATAAGGAACATCAGTAGCATTTGTGTAAACACCTACGTCTTGAACTCTTTTGACATAATAATAGTTTATAAAATTACCAGCTTGTGATGCACCTGGTGTTAAATACAAAGTGATTGTAACTTTATCAATAAATCTTTGTACAAAATATTGTGAAGGTTGCCCTGTTGCAGTCTTATTTGATAGACCTTGATATGTAGATCTATTTATTTTTGTAAGAGGTGAGTCAACATTTGAAGCTCTGTAATTTGCTTCTAATATATCATCAACACCATAAACAGCTGTAGCATCAGAAGTGCCATCACCTGTTGATCTAAACATTGTGTAAACAGCTTGGCCATTTACTAATGTAAGATTGTTGTTTGCTACTTCCCAATAGTGAAGTCCTCTATTACCCCACTCTTGAAACATAATATTTAGAGATCTTCTGGCAGTTTTCATATGTCCACCATTTAAGGTAAAGATACCTAAACGATCAAAAGCTTCTTCGATTATCTCATCGATAGCAAATGTTTTGTCGAACGTTGTAGTTCCTGAAGTAGTGTTAGCCATTTAATCTCCTTACTTATCTAAAATAATAGTTGCAGTAGCTTTTGTAAGAGTTGAAATAGTCATTCCGCCTTCAAACAAAATACCATCTTCTGCTAGATTATAAGCGAACACATCTCCATTTGGTACATCAACTTGAAACTGTGTTACTGAGTTTCCGTCTTGTAATATAACTGTACCTGCTCCTGTTCCATCTGAAGCAAGAATAATTCCTCTTAATCTAGTTCTTCCAGCAAAAACTGAACCTGTTGTATTCATTCTAACTGATTTTACATCTGATTTCATTTTATCTCCTTATTGGTCTTGGTGGGTATTGAGATCAAAAAGTCTCAAAGTTTCCCACCAAGATAATTAAATTAGATAGTTAAATCTAAAGTTTGTGAACCAACTATTCCAATAAATGTTATAGTCATTGTCACACCAGATCCGCCTGGCACACCAGAAACAACTGCTGCAACTTCATCAGGTGTTGATAAAGCTCCATCTGTTCCTGAGATACCTCTAAGACCGTTACAACCGAAGATTCCTTTGAATCCAGTTGAGTTAACGGCTACTGATATACCATCAACAAAGTCATCAGTGTCACCTTGAACTCCAATATCTTGTAAGTTCACAGCATTCGCTGCTGCAGTGTCAACTGTAACCATTGCTGCGACTGGTAAAAAGTCAGCAGGCATTCCGATAGATGCTTCATTTGCAGTTGTAGCTGCTGCACCGATCGTGATTGTAGCTTGGTAAGTTTGTAACGTAAAACTGTCTGTTGCAAACGAATTTAATTTTAACGCTCCTGCTCTTGAAGCAGCAGTGACGTTAGCTTTATTCGCAGAAAACAAATCAGCAATTTTTGTTACAACACCAGTGGCTGTGTTTTTTGAAATAGTCTCGAATCCGTTCTCAGAACGTACTGGACCATTAAACGTTGTATTTGCCATAATTATATCCTCCTAGTTTCCGAACATAGTCTCTAGGCCGTCGACTATACCGCGTCTATGTTCTAATTAATTGTATAGTGAGTATTTTATATAGCAGATTTTTAAGAAGTGCAAGAGATCGCGTAGTGAAGTTACGTTTTCAACGATGTAGCGTTTGTTTACGTAGCTACTGATACGCTGGGGGCTGCATCTTCGATCTTACTAGCTAATGAAGCTGCTTCTGCTTCTGCTTGTTTGATCTCAGTGATGACTGCTTTAATTTTGTCATCAATTCTGACCATATCCAGAGTGTATCTCTGGTGATCACGTTGCTGTACCGCCCATTGAAGTTCTAGACCTCTCTTTTTCTTGTATAAGTCTCGAACGTGCGTTTGCATCTATAACCTCCTCATAGGTTATCCATAATCTAGATGAATCACTAAATCCATCTTTTTCCCATACAATATCATTTTTTCCTAGTTTGTCAACTAGTGCATTTTCAAAGGCTTTATCGTCGTCTTCTGACACAACGTCGAAGTCGGCGTAGTAACCATATGCTCTGATTTGTACTCGGAAAGTTATCATGATTATTTGATTATATTCTTTAACAGCTTATCTTTCAAGTTAGTAAATCGATAAAATAGTCCCTGATAATCAGAATATTTATACTTTTTGTTACTAAATATTAAGTCTAATTGTCTCTCTGTTTCAAAACTAATATAACACAAAGGTGTGTGTTGAGGTATAAAAAGGTGATTTTGACCTTTCTTAATAGGTATAAATATATTCAAATCTAACGGTTCTTTACAGTTTATTAAACCTGGAATAACTTCAAACTTATTCATATGCCACCAAGGATTAGTAACAAATAAAGTTGTATTAGATTGAACATTAAAATAAGGACAAAATTTTAAAATATATGCGTAATCACTTTTTGCATAATCTATAAACTGCCAATCAGCATGATGATTAAAATACTTTTTCCAATCATGTCCTCCAACACTTCCTCTAATTTCATCGTGTTCGAAAAACAACTCAATGTCGTATGGAGATGTAAACACAATACATCTTTTAAAAAGATTTATAAAACCGGAACAACTTCTAACTGTTTTTTTAGATCTAATTCTTCTTCTCATGTCATCCATAAACGTGCTTGGAATATCTTTAAAATATTTTGGCATGTTGTACGGAAATAAAAGTAAATGTTGTTTTAAAATATCTACAGGTATTTCATTTGTTTTGATTACTAGTTCATTCTTTCTTTTAAACATTGTCTCTTTCTATCATAAAAAAAGGGGGCCGTTAAGCCCCCTTCTTAATTAATTATGTAAGGTATTACACACCTGGTGAACCGAACATACCTCTAGGGTCTGAGAATCCAAATGAATATCTCTCTCTAGCTTTGTATCTTACGTTACCAGTATCGAAGTCACCTTCCATAGCTGTTTTGATTGGTGCTCTGACAAACATTTTCATACCGTTAGGTACATCAGTTTTGATAAAGAACGCGTCATCATCAGATAGGAAGTTATTAACCACATAACCTTGTGGTACCATTCCCATTGATACAACAGCGTTGATATCATTGTCAGCAGTTCCAACTCTGCCAGCAGATTTCATCAATCTTTCAGCAGTAAATTGTAGCGCAGATGGAATAATCATTTTTACTCCTCTAGCTGCAATTTTAAGACCTCTCTCGTCTGTGAACGCAGCAATATCAATTAAAGACTGCTCTAACGAAGTTTCGTTTAAGTCAGCAGATACTGCTAATTCATTTGAGAAAGTTCCAGCTATCGTTGGGTGGTCAGTAGCTAAAAGCTCCTTACCATCACCACCAGCAAAATTAGAGTCAAACGCATTGTTTAATACATTTGCAGCTTTAACTTGCTTAGTGTTTGCCATCGATCTCGCTAATGCTTTTGTATATCTAGACGCTAGTCTGTCATACAAGTTGTCTTCGATTGCTTCTTCAGTAATTGAAAACGCAAGAGCGATTGTTTCATGAGTGTATCTTGATGTGAACGTTTCTTGAGCATTGTCAAATGTCACTGCAGAACCTTCTGGTTTTGTTTGTGCATTTGCAAATCCAGATAACATTACTTCCTCTTCGAAAGCTCTGTCTGAATTTTCAGTGTCAAAAATTTCAGCATGTTGATTCTCATACCTTTTGTACTCCAGGCCGAATAAGGCATTCAAACCTGGCTCTAGTTCTTTGACTAATTGTCCTCTACTTATCGCCATATTATCCTCCTTATACTCCTACAGCAGAATTTAGGAAGTGATTAGCTATCTGTACAACACAGTTAACGTTTGTATTGTAAGTTGTAGCGTTCTTAAGATTATTATTCTCAAGATCCTTAGTCACACCTAAGATTCTTAGTTGTCTTGTTGTTGTTGTCGCAACTAAACCATTCACTTCAACTTTTGAAACAAAGTTTGGTGAAGAACCAGCTACATAGCTGATGTTAGATAGCGTGTTTATATTCGCTATCGGAAGAGTAGTTACGTTTTGTATCTCAAATCTCTCGTACGGATCATCAGATACGAATCCTACGATATCAGTCGCAGTGTTCGAACCTTTAAGGTGATTCGCAAAAGTTGGCTTTGAGGTATTTGCGTCAGTAAAAAAGACTCCGTTTAAGGAACCTAATAGCTGATCGCCCGTACCCGCTACACCAATATAACCTGTTGCCAATGCTTTGACAGGGTCATTTTGATAAATAGCAGTCGAACTTGCAGCAATACCAAATTCACTTAAACCTTGGTTATCTCTATTCTGACCAATTTTGCCGATTGGTCTTAGACCGAATGCAGCATCTTGATTAGTAGCCATATTTTTTACTCCTTAGTTTATAGTTTTTTAGTATCGAGTTATCTTGATATCACAAAGAAATTATTTCTTCGTACCACCAAAAGTTACACGACTTTGTCTCTCAGCATTAATCGGCATGCTAGAGTGCTGCTCCTTCATAAGATCGTTGTTTATTGCTTCGTCTTTTGCCTGAGTCTGCTTTTTAAAGAAGTCCTCACGCGACTTTGCGATCTCCTCCGGTATCCTTGCCAGCACAAGGCCGCCAACTCCGATCACTCCTGCGTATTTGCCATCCTTCATTTGTGGATATTGTGAGTCTGGATATTCATCAGCTCTAACTAATTCAAATCCTGATCTCATTTTCCCTGACATATTCTTGGTATCATCGAAACCAAGTACCTCAGTTCTTATCCATCTATGTCGGTAACCATCCGGCGCAGGTGGTGCATCTAAAGATGATGGTGGAGTCCAAGTCTGTGGTCTTTTCGATTTGTCCCTAGACTGACTCGCACGAGAAGTTTTTATTTTATCATTTTCCATATGCTTATACCTCCTTCGTGTTCATACGTTTTTGTTTCGCATATTCTTCTAATGGCACTCCTAATTTTTTAGCGATAGCAACTTCAGAAGGGGTGAGTCTGACAGTTTGGCGACCAGTCTTGTTTACACTACGCTTCGCTGAAGCGACTATCTGTGTCGGTTTGGTCGTATCGTTTGAAACCTTGGCCTCATTATTACCAAATTTCTGCGGAAATGCAAGAGACATTCTCTTATCTATTTCTGCATAGTATTCGTCTGTTTGAGGGTCAAAGCCTTCTTGATCCACTAGTTTTTTATGTAAGCTGAATGCTGTGTTAGTCATAGCTTCATCTGTACCAAACCATTTGTTTCTAGCTCCCCATTCCTCTGCTTTTGGATCGGGTCTAGCTGTCTGTTGTGGAGATACTCTAGGTATTTCCGTTTCTTTTGGTTCAGCTTTAGCTAACAGTTCTCTTGCAGCTTTAGCTCTATTTAACTCAGCTTCTTCTGAGCCTAATCTAGCTATTTCTTTACTAGCTTCAACTTCGGCTGCGATATCTCCCGCTTCCCTTGCAGATGCTAGTTTTGCTGCAGATGCTTTTAAGCCAGATTGAATTGCTTCTTCTCTGTCTTTAACACCAGCTTGTTCTATTGAAGAATACTTTTTCTGGAGTTTTTCTTTTTCATCTTTTTGAATTTTAGCAAAAGATAAAGCTTCATCAGCTTGTCTTTGTGCTTCTCTCCATTTCTTCGTAAGTTTCGCGATTCTTCTTTGGACGTCCTTACTGTAAGTCTCTAATTCTTCTTTCTTTTTCTCTACAGGTTTTTCTTCCTGTGTCTCTTGTTTCTCGTCACTCGCTTCTTGCTTCTCCTCTACAGGTTCAGCGGCGGGCTTCGAGTCGCTAGAGACTTCCTCTTTGGTTTCTACTTCATTCTCTGGTTTCTGTTGCTCAAGTTCTATCTCGGCACCTTCTCCAGAAGTATCAATATCAACCATAGGGATATCTTTTTTTGTTTCTTCTTCTTTTTGCATAGTCCTCTCCTATGTTTGTTATATGTAATGCAACACAGATTCTGGATTTTTTATCGTACCCAAAACCTCGTCGTCGTTAAGAAGACGAACTTCTCCGCCTTCTATTGGTAAACGTGATCCAGCATATCTTGCAAAGATCACCCAATCTCCTTCTTTACACCAAGGGCCACTTGGAAATTTTTCTTTATCTCCATATGCCATTGGTCCCATTTTAACAACATAACCACAATTAGTTGCTATTCTAGCTTTGTCTAATGACTCTTGAGCTATTATAATTCCACCTTTAGTTTTTTCTTTTGGTGTAAAAGGTAAAACTAAAAGTCTCCATCCTGATGGGACAGGTAATTCGTTTTTAATATCTCCAACATTAGTTTCGTCAACTCTTTTTACTTCAACTGACTCAACTTTTTGTTCTTTGTACTTTTCTTCCAGAGCGTTTTTATGCTTTGGGACCTCTTCCTTTCGGCTTGCTGAGGTCAATAACTGTTCCTTCTGTGTCTTCATTTTGCTCCTTTTTATTTAGCAGGTTAGAGATTTCCTGAGAAATATATTGATAGGCATGTGCCTGTCCTAACATATATTTATATTTCTCCATATTGTCAATGTTTCCAGCCATCATACTGTCAGATATATTCACATACAGTTGTTTCAGCTGTCTTTGTATTTTACTTATTAGTTCTAGATCCATCAAATTCCTCCAATACTTCTAGTTTATCTTTTGCTTCAGCAATCTTGCCAACTAACTTATCTAACTCCTCTAGGTGTTGTGGATGTTCCCCAATACCAACAGGATTCTTCAAATAAATGTTTGCGGTAGTATCTGCTGCTGCAATATCTGCTTCGTACTTAGCTCGAAGCGCAGCTATCATAGATTTGTCTAGCATTTCCAACGTCTCCGTGCCTGACGGATACGTGAGTTTGGATCATTTCTTGTTTTTGCTGATGCTCTTTTGAGTTGCCCTAGTGAACGTGCGCAGTATGATTTTCTACGTTTGGCAGCTTTTGATCCAGGTTTCACTTTTCCTGTCACGGCTGTTTTTAGTTTTGAACCGGGATTTAGTCTTCTATAGGCTTTGACACCGGCTCGAGTCATGCCTGCTCCAGACTTTGTAGGTCTAAAGTTCTTCTTATTTCTTGCGGGCATTGTGCCCTTTGAAAATTCTTCTCTTATTTGGAAATCGTTTCTCATTATCCAGTATATCCAATTGTTACAGAATCAGTTTGATCTAAATCTAAATATACACCAGTTTTAAATCTAATACCTGAACCTGGAACAAAGATATCTAGACCTTCGGCACCAAACTTTGCTTGAAACTCTAATGCACCGCCTGTGCCAGTTCCGTCGTGTAATTTAACAACAGAATTACTTGCAGCATGTGCTTGAATGTATGTGACTCTGCATGGTCCTAAATTTGTACTACCACCAGTAATAGTTTTAAAATTACCATCACCTGTTAGTGTTGTAAATTTTTGATCACTTGCAAAAGATCCGCCGCCTGCCATTAGTCTAACATCCCCTTATAATATTTTGCGTACGATTTGTTATTTAATTTAACACCAGCATACGTACTATTAATTGCTGGTCCTATGTATCCACCACTCATAGCGTTCTTACGTTTTGCAAACGTAGCTGCTCTTGATGGTTTAGGTCCCGTGTTAGCTTTCGCTTGTTTTCTTCTTACGGCACCCGCACGTTGCCCTTTGGACATCGCTCTTGCTTTCGCAATGGGCACGCATTTTGGATAATTTTTTCTTTTTTCTCCACCAGATCTTCCACACTTCGGGTATGAGCCATCCGATTTTTTGTTGGCAATATCTACCCAGTTGTCTTTGACCCATTTTCGTAATCCCATTATCTTATCTCACAGCCTCTGCCTCTTTTTGCAGCTCCTCCGCTGCCAAAAGAAACTCTTCCACCAGAAGCCTTTTTCTTTTTACCGCCTGGTGTAATTTTACCAGAACAAACTCCAGAAGCGTACATATTAGCATATGCGCTTGGGTACACTTTGAATTTTCGCTTCGCTGCGGCTTTACCTTTAGGACATAGTTTTGCCATATTATACCTTCTTCGCTAATTTAGAGTCGATCTTCATCTGAACTTTTTCAGGAAGTTTAGAAAAATTTTTTGCTTGTTTGCCTGTTGCAAATTTAGCTCTAACTTTTCCGCCGCCCATTTTTTTAACACGACCACCACCCATATATTTCTTAGGTGACACTTGTTTATTGTATAGTCTGTTTACCATTATTTTTTTCCTCCATTACGAAATATCTGTGTTCCCTTTATACCAAAAATACTCGCCACGACAAGGATCCACAGGTTTGTAAACCATGACGGTAGTGTTGAGAAGTATTCAAAAAACAATTTGACCTTCTCCATCGCTGTTGGGTCGTCACTTAGAACTGCCCACATAAGCACTATAATCGGAGCGCTTAAAATTACAAGCACGAATTCGTCTTTCCAGTCGGTTTGTCTAGCTTCCAACAATTTACCTTGGTAAGCTTCTTCTCCCCGGGCCATTTTTTCTGCATGCATCAATTGTGCATCAGACATTGCCATTTTCGTCTTCTGACGATTAGCATATATCTTGCTTCCAGCTTGTAACGCTATCTTTGCAAGTCCAAACCAAGCCATATTAGTACCACTTAGCTTTTCTATTTTTTTCTTTTAAGATATTACCTTGCCCTTGAACTTCTTGTTCTTGAGTTTCATCAGGTTTTGTCATTTCGATCTCAACTCCACCTTTTGTGTAACCATCTTTGTTAATAAACTGTTCTTCGTTTACGTGTTTTCCAGTTGTTTTAGTCATATTGCTCCTTTTTTCTAATTTCTAACCTTTTTTTGCAGATTAGTCATCAGTTTTTTTAATTATCACACTTCCCGCACCCATATCTTTGGCGTTTGGTAAAGTTTTTGATAAAATTGTCTTCTCAATCGAAGTATCAGCTCTTAAATTTGCTAATTCTTCGTTCTGATCAAGTTTTTTGTCTTGATTTTTCTGGTTCATCATCGCTCTCATCTTATCGAGGTTGATTCTGTCTTCACCTTCTTGACGTTTTCTAGCATTTTCTTGTGCTTGAAGGTCTAATTCTCTTGATCTTAGTTTTGCAATAGGGTCATTATCAAATTGAGAAGTAATTTTCTTCTCTTCTTTCATAAATTCTTCCATCATATCAGCAATAAGCTGTGCTTTTCTTGCTTCTATTTTTTCAGATTGCATTCTAATTTGATTTTGTATGTTTGGATCCATCATAGCTTGTGGATTTTGTTGCATCATCATAAGTTGTTGCATTTCATTTCTAAATTCTACTTCAACTTGCTCTTGAGCCATCAATGAAATGTGCTCAAAACAATTTTTTTCTAATGCAGCCATAACGATTGGTGCATTTCTAGCCATGTTAGTAGCCATAAAATTTAAGTGAGCAGTTATGTGAGCCCGATGATCCTGTCCAGGAAACGCTTGGAACGGTTTCCCTGCGAGAGCATCAATGTGCTCTATCGCAGGGTCCTTTGGTATCGGTGGTTGTGGACGTTTTAAAACTTTATCAATATCTTTTACACCCAAAGCTTCATACATATTTCTATACGCTTGATACAAATTATGTATTTGTGGGTTTGACGTTGCCAGTTGCAGTTCAGACTGAGCGAGGGAGATTCGCTGTGTTTGAGAAAATATGTTTGGATCTGCAACCGGCAAAATATCTACTCTATCATCAAAATCTTGTTGCTTGATCATTCGCTGACCTCCAACAACATCGTATGGATATTCTTGAGGTAGATATAACTTAAAAACTCTTGCAAGTATTTTGAACTCTTTTTTCAAAGAAGCATAAATTCTTTTGTGAATTGCAGACATTGTTCTGCTGCCTCTTTCTAGCAAAGCTACGGTCGTACCCACAGCTGCTTGTTGATTACCCTCACCTACTTGCAGATCTGCTATAGAAGCGAATCGTTGACCTGCTTGTACTACGACGCCCATAAGTGCTAATAAAGTTTGTGATGGTTCCTTGAAAGGAAGCATCATGAAAGAATCTCTGATGTTACCACCAGGTGCATCTACATCTCTAAATTCACCAGGTTGGATTGATTGCGCATCATCTCTGATTCTAATTCCTCTTTGTTTAAATCCTGCGGGTAGGTTTGATAGTGTTCCTGCATCTAATAGTTGTCGTAATGCAGAGGTTGCTGTTCTTGATAATCCACCAATCATATGTATTAAACCAAAACCATAAAAACCAAGTCCTGGTAAAAATTTAAAGTGTACAAAATAACTGATAGCTTTTTTTAATGGATCACCTATTTCATAGTTTCTTCTGATTGATAAAACTTCTCTAGAATTTTCTTCAAGAGTTACGATGTATGGAAGTTTGATTCCTGTTGGCTCTCCGTCTTGTCCGGCATCTTCAAAACCTTCAAGATCTAAGTGCACATGACATTCTAGAATATTGAAAGAATCATCTTCTCTTCCTTTTGATCTTCCTTCTAACTCTCGTTCTTTTTTCTCAACTTCAGTTTCATTTACTGGTCCTGGTTTTAATTCTACATCTCTGTAGAAACCAGCGACTTGTTGTTTTCTTAATTCGTTTTCAGATATTTGTACGCGATGAATGATAGACTCCGCATCATCTAATGAGGTAGCTGTATACGGAACAATCAAATCATCAGCGGGTACAAATTTAGAAACAGCTGATTGAGCTGTCTCGTCGTAGTAAACTTTTTTAAAAGCAGAACCAGCTAATGGTAAATGAAATAATAATGAATCAAAGTCTGGTTCATAGTCCTGCATCTTTTCCATAATCTGGTAGTTCATAAAATCTTTTACTCTTTGAGATTGCTGCTCTTTGAGTGGTGTTGGCATTCCTAAAATTTGTGTTCTAACTGGACCATCAGCAGGTAATAATTCTTTGTAAGCTAAAGCTTGAAACTGTGTAACAGCTTCTGCTAATACAGGGTGAGTTGCACCACTTGCACCTTGGAATGGTTCAGTTCTATTGTCGTATTTAAAACCAAGAAGATCTAAACCTTCTCTGTAAGATCTTTCCCAGTCTTTTCTAGAATTTTTGTAATCTTGATAATTTTGATAAAGAGTAGAACCTAGTCTGCCAAGCACATCATCAGGTAGGTGCTCTGCTAAGTTATCGTAATGGTTTTGTCCACCTTCAACAGATCCAACAGCTGGATCGTAATTTATATCAACTGACCCGTCGTCGTTTTCTGTAACTTCAACAGGATCTTTGACTGCCGCTTGACCTTCTTGTTCAGCAATCTCTAATTCTTCAGGTGATGGTACCTTTATCTCTTGCTCTACGTTTGGAAGAGACTTGTCTATGTCTGCCATTTATTTTCTCCAATCTTACAGGTTTAACAGTATTATAATTAATATTCAAGCCTTCAGGCTGTGGCCCTGATTTAGGGGGTATTGTTTTACTTAATTTCATCTTCTATTGCCTCAATTACTGCATCATCTACATCGTCGATATCAGCTACAGTCCCGTATCGTCGATATCAGCTACAGTTCCGTCTTGATCAAATACAGCTCTGCCTTCTTCATATTCATCAGGGGCTTGAATAGCTTTTTGAGTCTCAAGACCTTCATCTTTAACATACACTTCGCCTTTTCTAATCTGGAATTCAGTTCTATCTTCGATTGTATCGTAAGATTTATCCCCATAGGTAGCACCGCCTTCTACGTCTCTAGTAACTCTAATATCACCAGTAGATATATCTTCTACTAATTCGTATGAAGCTCCGTCTTTGCCTTGATACAATGTTACTTGCTCTCTTTCTTTTGTTCCATATCTAGGAGTCACATCTCTACCTAATAGTTTAATTTTGTCAACGAGTAACATTAGTTTATCTATGCCAAGTTTAACACCTTCACTTACAGCGGGTGCTGCTTTTGTTGCTATTTTAATACCTTTACCAATACCGTAAGGTAGTAACGCTGCAATACCTGCTAGCTTACCTGTTGTTTTCATAAACTCTCTTCTGCCTGGATTCTTCAATCCTTTTTTCTTTGGTCCATCAGCAAGTCCTAATCTAATGATACCACCGTCAGCTGCTCCTATCATCGTTTCATCATATGCTCTATCTCTCTCAAGATCTTCTTCTAATCTCTCTTCATCAGTTAGAGCTTCTCTTCTCTCATATTCTTTATACACATCATACAATGCACCAGCTCCTAGGGTTGCTAATCCAACAGGTGTAAATGCTCTTGCAGCTCTTCCAAAAGGGTTAGCTGCAATTCTACCTATTGTAGACAAGATACCTTTTCCTGCAGGTGCAAACGATCCAACAAGTTCAGGTGCTAGTAAACTTGCACCAGCTGTTTTAATATTACCTTTGCTTAATTCATCAGCTGCAAAAGCTGCAGCTATACTTGGTTGTCCTAAAACTTTTGCTGTAGTCAAAGCTCCTTTACCAATAGATTTCAACATTTCAGGTCCACCAAGAAATCCTTTTGATTGTCCTCCAGGTAAATCTACAAGTCTACCGTCTTCTTGCATACCAGGTTTAAAATTAAGTTTTCCAGCAGGTGTAGCTGGTTTAGTTGAGCTTAAAACAAAACCCTCGTCTGCTAAATCTAAAATGTTTTTCTGTGCTTGTGGTGAGTAGTCTTCAAAATTTGATACAATTTTAGTAGCATCTAAATCATCGCCTATAAAAATTTGAGGTGTAGACACTTTATTTTTATTACTAAATGTTTTTGATTTAGCATTAAAATCTTTAACAGCTTTTGATATTGGCACGCTCCTGTCACCGCCATATTGCACAACATCTTTACCCTGTTTGACAGCTTTTAATATTGCAGCAAAAGGTTTGTCTATTTGTGTTCTTTTTAATTTATTTACTTTATCAGAAATAACTTGCACGTTTTCTGTGTAGCCTGGAGCGTCTTCAAAAGTTGCTGATAAACCAAACACTTCGTCTACAACCTTACCTTTTCCTCCAGGTATTTTTCTTCTTTGTTTTTCAAAATCTCCTTTAAGCAAAGAGTCTCTTAATTTAATTTTGTAATTTCTAATCTGGCCTTCAGCGAATCTAAATTCACCTCGTTTATTTTCATCAATGTATTGAATAATATCTCCCAAAGTTTCATCTGCTACATCTTTAAATCCTTTTACTTTTCTATCTGCAGTTACAGCTCCTAAAAATTGGGTTACAGCGTTTGAAGCTTTAGTTCTCATTTTAATTCTCTCTGATTCACTAGCAGCGTTAAATTTTTTAGTTCCTTCTAATCCTTCTGCTACCTCATCTAAACTTGGAGCGTTGTTAGGATCATTAACAAAAATATCTCTAACTGCATTTACAACATCCATTGATCCACTTTTCGCTGCTTCACCTGCAGCTTTTGTAGCTGTTTTTATAACTTGTCCCTTAATATCTTTGGTAGTTATTTTACTTAAAAGGTTAGTAGATTGTTTTGGTAGATTTAGTTCTTGATATAGTTGTTTTAATTTTTCTCCTGTTTTTCTATCTACTCCAGAGAAACTTCCTGATTTTATACCTTGTAAATAGTATCTATAATTTCTAACTTGGTTGGCAACATCTTTTGGAAGTCCCTTAACCAGTCTTCCATAGTTTTCTATAGTTGGATCTTTTTCTAATTTATTTAAAAATTTTATAAAACCTTTTGCGCTTTCTGGTTTCATCGCATTGTTAGGAATAGTGTATTTCACTCCATCAGCAACAATGTCTGTCATTTTTAGTTTGTATGGATTTTTCTCTCTGTACCTTCTTTGCTTTATTGCTTCAGGTGTCATAGACAGCTTGCCGTCTTTAAAACCAATACGTCCACCTTCAGCTTTATCTTCTCTTAACCATTCTTCAAAGGTAAAGTCTTCATACTCATCTCCTCTGTTGATGTAATCTTTAAAAGATCCTCCAGTGCCTTTAGCTAATTCTTCTCTCTTAATATAATCTACAGTTTCTTGTTCGACAGCTCCTGGATAATCAAAAAGAAATTTTCTTAAACTATCTTTTCTTCTTTGTTCTATTACGTCTTGTGGTTTTGGTTGTGGTATAGTGTATTCTTTGGATTCAAGAAATTCACCGACTTTCATGCCCCAAGTTTCTGGTGTGCCAAACTCTACAGCCATATTATATCCCCATCAAGTAACTTAATCCGCCACCCGCTTTTTCATCTCTAGGAGGTTTAACATCATCTATCAAATCAAACTGATCATCTTTTAAAAATTCATCAGATGCTTTAAATTCGTTTTCAGCGAAATCTATGATGTCATCTAGTTTACCAAACTTAGTATTATCTCTTTTGTAGTATGTATCAAAGATAGTTAGCGGATCCATTTCCTGTGTCCCGCCTCCTCTTAAGTCATCATAATTTTCTAAACTTTTTCTAACATCATCTGGCAAACTTATTCTATCGTCTTTTAATAAAATTTTTCTAATGACAGCTCTACGCTTTCCTTCTTGGAGAACATCTTTACTAGCATTTCTACCTGAAAAGAAAGACTCCATTGCTTTGTCAATGTCATCATACATCTCTTGTTCCAGATTACCTTTTTCTTTATCCAAACGTTTCATCTCTTGTAAGATTTTACCTTTTTCACTTCTAGGATTTACTTCTGGAGGTAGACCTAGGTCTTCTTTCAACGTTTCAATACCTTCAGCTTTTTTACCAGTCTTAATATCAATCACATCTGCTTCTGGTTTTACTTCTCTAACTTTTGTCATATTCTCTGTAACACCAAAGTCTCTTTTCTTTTGTGCTAATAATTGTTCTGCGTTTTCTAAATAGTTCATCTGCTCTCTCCTATTCTTGCTTGAGTAGATGTAGGGTGCGTATTCAGAAATCTTTGAATCAATGATGCTTTGTAGTTTTTGATCTCTAAAGGCTTCTTTAGAATATAAATTTTTTGTAGGTGCGTTAGTGTCTAATTCTTTTGGTTTTACCACGTTTGCTCTTGTACCTATAGTCTTGCTTACAAACTCTTTACCATAAAGCTTTTGTAAAACTTGTAGTATCTTCATTCCTATAGTTGCTGCTGCCATGACTAATAATATTTCCTATTCGTTTTAGTTATCTTTTCCTCTTTTAAATCGTCAGGATGCAATACAAAGCCACCCTGTCTGAATCGCATGATGGCTTGGGTTGTCGAGTCAACCAAATCGTCATGATCCCCAAATGGAAAAGCCGCACACTCCTCGATCACTTCTTCAGCGAATTCCTGTGTAGGGGCATATATCATACCAGATTCGAACAAAGGCGCAACAGAATTTACTCGTGTGTGCTTGTCATTTCCTTTTGATGGAGAGAAGTTGACGACAGGTATACCCATTTTTCTCAACTCGTCAGTCAGAGGTTGACCAGATGCTTTAGCTTCAACAATGACTGTATCAGGATCCCAATACTTAAATTGTTCCATGGCAACTTGTTTGAGCTCTGGAAAATCATAGCGTCCCTTCTTACAATCTAATAATATTAAACTCGCAGGGCTATCATCATTTAAATAAAATACGCCCCATGTTGTAATTGCAGAATAGTCAGCTGTTTGTTTTTTACCAAATGCTGTGTCGTAAGATTGTATGACATGCTTCAATGCAGGTATCCAATCGTGTTCCCACATCTGCCACCATTCTCGTTTGATGATTGCACCTTCTTCTGATGTTGGGTTCTGCATATACTGAGCATTCCATTTCTGTACACCCGTAGATGCTTTGACTGCTTCTAATTCATCTTTGCTCCAATACTCTGGCCACAAAGGTTCACCGCTTGGCATAATAGCTGGGAACTCTACAATCTCCCACTGATCTGCTTTAGCCTCTCGCTGCGCGCCTAACAGACACCCAGTTAAATCTTTTGTATTCCATCTTGTCATTACCAAGATAATAGAACCACCTGGCTGAAGACGTTGACGAGGCGCTTGGCATAATAGCTGGGAACTCTACAATCTCCCACTGATCTGCTTTAGCCTCTCGCTGCGCGCCTAACAGACACCCAGTTAAATCTTTTGTATTCCATCTTGTCATTACCAAGATAATAGAACCACCTGGCTGGAGACGTTGACGAGGACCTGATGTATACCATTCGAAAGTTCTTTCCATAGCATCTCTGTTCATTGCATCTTGTTCAGTATGTGGATCATCGATGATAAGTAAATCTGCACCTCTACCTGTAATCGCGGAACCAACGCCGGCAGCATAGTATTCACCACCTTGTTGTGTTTCCCATTTACCAGCGGCCTGAGAATCTTCTCTGAGTTTTGTTTTAAATACGGATTGATACTCTGGTGAATCGATAAGTTGTTTTGCTTTACGCCCGAATCTAACTGATAGTTCCGTGGTGTTAGTTGATTGAATAATCTTGAGCTTCGGGTTTCTACCCACCATCCAAGCGGGCAGCAAGTAACTAGCGAACTCGGACTTCGTATGTCTTGGTGGCATATTGATAATTAATCTTTTGATCTTGCCTTCTGCTATCTGATTGAACTTCTCTGCTACAATCTTATGATGGGACCCTTCAATAAAATCAGGCCAGACATGCTTTACAAATTTCATAAAATCGTTCTGGATATGGGACTCCTTTTTCTTTTCCGCATGTTTCAGATACATCTTCATGAAGTCTTTTCTGACATCAGGGGGTAACTTTTTTATTTTTTCTAAATCTACTTTCATATGGTACCTAATAAGTATTTATCGGTTAAGTCTACATGAATCAAGCAATAAAGGGTAGACCTTTGGGACCCCTTATATACAAAAAAGGGATTGATGTTTCTCGCTTATAGTTATTTTAAAAAGGTGTTGGTACCTCTATGCAGGAAGACGGCAACTAGTTGCGGTGTGACCTGCATCGGTACATAGATAGGGCGCCCCGAAGGGGCGCCCTAGTATCTCGTTACTAGTCTAATAAAGTCATATACGCTTTTGGATTTAACCTACTAAACTTGTCTAAATCTTTTTGCATCCTGTCGTAGTTTCCCATCATCTCCGCCTGCTTCACCGAGTCGTGCAACAAAGCTTCTTTCGGTGTTAAGAGTTCGGATTGTCCTGAAAAGGGATTTGTACGCTTTTCTGTTCTGTCCGCCACTTGTCATCCTTTCTCATTTTTTTATCTAACGCCTTCAGTTTCCTATCATAATAGTTTTCCATAAATGCACAAACTAAAAATGCTATGAAGCCAAACAACATTAGTCCTAGTCCGATATATAATAATGTGTTGTACATAATTCCTATACTATCCTATTTTATTCCGTTTGTCAAGACTTGGTATACCAATGCACCCAGCCCGACAGCCAATATAATGGAAAGCCCCGTTGGGCTTTCCACAAATACTATGTTAAATAATTCAATCAATTCAACCCTCGCTTGTATGTTATCATTGGGTCAATGCACGTTGTATATCTCTCAATAACTGTGTCCCAAAAAGTCATATACTTTCTGCCGTTCACTTCCCAAGTTCTGCAACCCTCTTTGTTTAGATTGCCAACTCTAAATATAACCTTGTTATATTTCTTCGCGTACCACGATACGACGAAGTCTGTTTTCTGTTCTAGTTCTTGTACGTTCATCTATGCCTTTCGTTATAGGGGATAATATGCTAATATCCCCTATAAGTCAATAGTTAATTTGAGGTTATTTGTTTTATGTTTGAAGTATCCACAACCCAAGTAAGTCCAATCTTTTTAGTACATTGGTCTAACGCTTTTATTAAGTCGTCAGGCGTTCCACTTTCAAAGACAGTATCAATAGCTTTTTGCTTAACAGCTTCAAGCTGTGATAGTTTGTGTCCTTCAGGGCGTTTCCTTATTTCAACATCAACGAGCTCTTTAGCCCAGTCTCGCATTTGCTCTTCGCAATCTTCAAGAGACAATTTCTCATCTCTCTCAAAACGATATGAGTTAACGTGTTTCTTCTCGTCTTTTGCTTTCTTAACAAAGAAGGTTCTAGCGTCTTGTCTCGCCTTATTGAGATTTTCTTCAGCTTTCCTAAAAGCGTCAAGCACTTTATCTGCACCCATTTTCTTTGCTAACTTACCGACTATCCGCTTTGTTGCTTCAGTTCGGTATTGTTTAATTAACAACTCTTGCTCTTTTATGAGAGGGTCAAACCTTCGGTCTACCTTCTTCTCAAAGTGTTCGAGTTGGTATTTTGTCATTTTAGGCATATTTTCCTTTCGTTTATTTTTTATGCTTGACATATTAATATCCTATATTATATTATATGTCAAGAACAAAAACTTGAGCCGTGAACCTTACCAAGTCCTAGGCGAAACAGTAAGCACGTAGTAAGGTTCGCGGGTCAAGTTAAGCTGGAGCAGGCTCCGTTAAACAACGCGGCTGGCTTTTTGGCCAGGTCCAATGGCATGCGTGTCTAGAGGGACGCCTCGATGATACAATTCACTTTGGACCAGCAACCAGTGACCTGCTGCTCGTCTGGAGGACAAAATCTTCGGAGCAGCAAGCCACAAGCGGCAAGCCACAAGCTTGACACAATTGGAGAGTAAAAAGAATTATGAAAGTTATAGATGCATTAAAGATTACCGGGAGCTTAAGCAAACCTTCCAAGATGCCAGGATGGGCCTACGGGTTACCAGCTAAAGAATGCAAGACAGGATCTAAACTAGTTAAGATCCCAGGCAGCGTGTGCTACGATTGTTATGCACTGAAGGGCTGCTATGTGTTTAAAGTTGTGCAGGCTGCGCAGTACAAACGACTGGCAGCTATAAGATCTCCGCTCTGGACAGGAGCAATGGCAACGGTGATCAATTCAAAGAAATCAAAATACTTTAGATGGCATGACTCCGGCGATGTGCAGGACGAGGACCATCTATTAAAAATATTCGCTGTGTGTAAACTAACGCCAACCGTTAAGCATTGGATGCCGACGCGCGAGGCGTGGGTGAAAGCCTTCCTTTCGTTAAAACCTGATAACCTAGTTATCAGATTTTCTACACCGATGGTGAATCAGCTGGCGCCCAGCTCATGGCCTACAACTTCAACCGTCGTTACCTCAGGGCCTACGTGTCCTGCCCCTAAGCAAGGTAATGAATGTGGAGATTGCAGGGCCTGTTGGGATCCAGCCGTTAAGAATGTAGCCTACGGCCAGCACTAATGATTTGGTATAGCCCGAAGCAATGGAAAGAATGGAAAGAACGCGGAAGAGCCGAGCGACAAGCAGCAAGCGTCAAGCGCCAAGCTGCTCAAGCATCAAGCGACAAGCCTCAGGCCCCGAGCGACAAGCAGCAAGCTTCAAGCCGCAAGCGACAAGCTCCCTAATTCTTTTTCCCTCATAAAGTTTCCAGTCTCTAGAGACGAGTGACTTTACTAGGATAAATGTATTGACAGGATGTGTTACGTGGAACGCAATTTGGTGTGGAGAGAAGCGTACAGAATTACTCTTCGTTACTTTTAATTCGACTGTAAAAAAGTGTTGGTGTTTGTTGTATCCGATGAGGTCAGGTATGCCTGGAAGTGCCAAATTTTCTAGTCTTGTCCACGTTATTTCTGGTGTAAATTTCTTAACTTCCAACCAGAATTTTCGCTCATCTTTCAAAGTAACTACACCTTCTTAATTACTTGTCCTAGCTTCCATCTTTCTTTCTCTATTGTGATAGCAAGTCGGTGTGTTTCACGTACACCCAACAACTTATTTTCTAATAATTGTATACCAGATACGTCATAGAACTCACCATTTGGTAAAACTACTTGCACTCTTGCCTCCTGTGAGACAGGTGATTTCATCATTTTATCTACAACTTGTTTTAATAACTTTCCTTGCATAATTTCTTATGTGAGAGTTTTTATACTAATCTATGTGCCAACTACTCTCAAAGCACTCTCCTTACGTTATTTGTTGGGGACACCGTCCAGTCTCCCATCAGATGCCCTATTGTAATTTACTCTATGTTACTATATATGTCAATGTATGTTACCAAAGAAATTAACAGAACAACAAATTAAGTTTGCACAACTACTGGTTACAAACGAAGGTCGTAAGACACCAACAGAATGTGCTGTTGAAGCTGGCTATGCAAAGGAGTCAGCCAAAGTCAGAGCTAGTGAGTTACGTAACCCACAAAGATTCCCATTGGTTGTACAATACATTGGTGAGTTAAGAGAAGAACTACAAAAGAAATACGAAGTGACTTACGAAAAACATATATCAGAACTTGGTAAGATACGACAACAAGCATTACAGAAAGGTGCTTGGTCTGCAGCCGTCAACGCAGAGGTAGCTAGAGGTAAAGCAGCAGGATTATATATTGAACAAAAAATTATTCGGACGGGTAAGCTCGAAGATCTAACGTCTGAAGAACTAGAGAGTCGAATGACTGAAATAATAAATCAATATTCTCCGATTCTGGAGGGTGTTGATGAAAAAGAATTAAAAGAACAAGTGCTATTAAAATCAAAACCTCATAAATCTTCATCATAAACATCTCTATCTTTTACATTGAATGTGTTTGGTTTCTTTCGCCAGGCATTGACTAGTATTGATCTTCTCTTACCTTTTCTCATCTCTGTAACTCTGTGCATCATACCTGTCTTAAACTTAACAAGTCTGTTTTTCTTTGGGTGTATCTTAACATCTTTATCACCGTTTGTTATCTCTAACACACCACCTTCAACATCATCTGCATGTGTGTAATACACTATGCCTTCTGCTGGCATTATAATTGTATCAAAATGTTTGTATGCATACTCATCCTTATCGTTATGCCAATCTAATTGATCACCAACAGGGTAGTCATTAATCCAATACTCAAACCCTTCATAGATATGCACTGGCCATACTTGTTTAATCAGATCATGTATGTGTGCGTGTGGTTTGTATTCTTCTTTACCATCCCACCAATTCATACCGTTGGCTTTTGATTTACTTAAACCATCTTGTAATTCTTTATCTTTTATGTAATCGTCTTCGACTTTCATTCTTCAATTCGTATCATTTTCTTAATGATAGATCTAGGGAAGCAGTTACGATCAGAGAACACTGCATCCTTTGTGTCATACGAAGAGAAGGTCCACACATACTTCTTATCTTTGTCAAAGATGTATGCTTGAGATATCATTGTAGCTGGTAGTAATTTCTTAACTTCGTCTGCTTCTGCATGACCAGCGTCACCGCACGGATCGAGCCAAACCAACTTATAAAAGTAGTATGTCTTCTTACCAATCTTTGCGTGTTTATATCTCTTCTTCCTTCTCATTATACACTTCTACATTATAGACATAAATTTATCAATTAAGGAGTCGTCCGTTTGATTTGGAAAATAAAAATGTAGAAATGTAGAAAAACATACTATTAGTCAATGATACCAACACTTCTAGCTTCTACATTTTGGTTACATTTTACACAGTTTTGAGTCATTTTGTTAAATAAGCTATATTTGACGTAGATTTTTTTCTACATTTTTGTGCGTCAGAAGTGTACAATTTACCAATATTTCAGCTCCTCGCCCCTCGTTTCTCGCCTCTGAGTTGTCCAGACACCAGCAGCGGGAATCAAAAATGTAACTTTTCTACACATAATTGTACCAGCCAGTTATTATGTATTTAGTTTCATTCGCTATCACCCCACGATGCATGTGAGTAAAATCCGTCGGCCATATCAGGGTCAATCCGCATTTTGCTGGGGTAATTAGTTTCTGGTATTTAAACTCTGTGCCACCCTCATCAACGTCATTAAGATAAGTCATAAACACAAGACACCTTGTCGACTTACAATCTCTTTCACAATGCCAATTATAAAAACCACCACCCGGTTCGTATTTCTGTATGTTATATCCTTCAAACGTTGTATTGAAGTTAGCATACTTATCACGCACTTCAGGGTATCTTTGCATGTATTTCTCCAAGCATCCTTGCAGCGATTCGTTGTATTTATCAAAGGCAGTATCAGCACCATACATACATATGTCAGTGCTCTTCTTAACTTTGGTATCTACACGTTGTAAGTGTGCACCACCAATCTTACCTTCGACTTGTCTCTTCTTGTTAGTTTCAAAGAACTTGATCAGGTCTTCACAGATCTTTCTATCTATGACCCAACCACCAATAAAACTATCTAACGGTGTTTTGTAATCTATAAAATTCACTTAACCTCCATAACCATTTCCATTTGTATTGTCTAAATCTTGACCCATTTAAGACAAACTGTTGATAAAATAAATCCGGTGTACACATCATGATCACGCATTGTTCTATCCTTGTTCCGTAAATACAATCGTGAGCTGTAGCGTATGCAACACCTTGATAATAATAATCTTCAATCCACTCCTCTCTCTTTGGCTTGTTTGACTGTTTAAAGTCAACAATACTTTCTCTGCCTTGATACACACCAACCAAATCGGTCTGTCCAGCGTATAGTCCTGGGT
>VTLG01005949.1_pt1 | contig 30443 bp, 55 predicted proteins | sample 4694571 | NCBI WGS metagenome assembly VTLG01 (sample SAMN12604809, study PRJNA352737) | marine metagenome | biome: ENVO:00000447; feature: ENVO:00000209|ENVO:00000569|ENVO:01000036; material: ENVO:00002151; isolation source: viral sequences binned using virsorter ...
CTAAAAAAGTATTGGGAGCTTATTCAAGTAAATTTCCTACTGATATGTACGAAAATCAGCACCAGATTTATGTATTGGGTGATGGACATATTCTTTGTAATGGAGAAAAAGGGAATATTGAAATAGGTGATGGGATTTGTTCTTCATCTACAGAAGGAGAAGGAATGAAAGCAGACCAAACAACAATGATAATTGGTATTGCACAAGAGGATGTTTCCTTTAGTGGAAGTGAATCTAAACTTGTAGTAGTACAATATGGATTACAACAATTCACGCCTTGGGAGAACGCATAATGAATCAAAAATTTGGAAATTTATATGCGAGGTTTTTAGTTGTATTTGGACTATGGACAGCTTTCGCATTTATGTTTGAGATAGGTTACTAATGAGTTGGTGGTATTTTATGTGTGGTTTGTCTACAATTATATTAATTAGCGATTGGAATGGCAGACTTGAACCTACTGTAAAGAAGTGGGAGCAGAAATTGGGGATACCTGTTTATTATGCTCCAAGTGATTCTATAGATATGGAAATTAATAATCCTTATCCAATACAAGATATGCCACAACCGGATACATTTAATAGTCAAAGACGGAATGATGAGAGTGGTACCTGATTGGAGAGAAATGAATAAGGTCCTTAGATGGACAGTCGGCGTTGCCTTTTTAGTCTTTATGTCTGGACTTGCTTTTTTGTCGTGTGCTGATGAATGGTATTTGGGTAAGTCAAGAGAAGAACTGGTGCGTGAAATGTTTGTAGTTGATAGTCTTATTCAACAAATAAAATTAGAAATTGGAGATTCAAGCAGTATGGATTTTGATCCTTTTTATTTGAATGCTCAAAGAATTAACAATGGTCACAATTAATGGAAAAGGGGATTAGTGCGGACAGCCAAATTCATATATCATACGGAATACTCTTTAAGGCAATTTTCATTGTCAGTCTCGGCACCGGATTATGGTATCAAGCACAAATGAAATTCGCTGAAATGGATAGAAGGTTAGAAGATTTGACAAATAAAGTAACGGTATTGTCGGCATCTGTCGAAGGTATGGAACAAGAACATATAAAAGAATTGGAAGAAACTATCACGGAGCAGAAATCATTGCTGCAAAGGATGGGATTTAAGAAACCATAAAGGAAACAAGTAATGGCAAAAAACAAAAATAAAAAAGAAAATACGCCGGTACTAAATCTGGACGGTAAAGACTATGACATTGAAAAGATGAATGACGATCAAAAGTTGATGGTCAGTCATATAGCAGATTTAAACCGCAAAATCGAAGGAATGCAATTCAATCTTCAACAACTGGAGTTTGGACGACAAGCCTTCGTAAACGCATTAAAAACAGGATTAAATGGAGATGGAAACAAGGATTAACACAATAGACCGGGAAATCAGTAAAGACGGTCTTGCTGATGTTTGCACGGCGATTCATTATACCTTTTATAAACAAAAGGAAAAAACGACTGCCGTAGCAGAGGTTTTATATAAAAATGGCGATGAATTACCAGAAGGAAAAAAAGTGGGTGACGTTAAAACTGAGGCAGTCCCGGCTACTTATTATTCAGCATCCATCATTGGAGTAGTCGGATTAGATACTCCAGATGCAGATAAGTTTATCGCATACGCTGATATAACTGAAGCAAAGGCAAAGGATTGGTGTGAGGCTAAAATTGGTGAGGATCAATTAAAAATAATCGAAGCGAGTTTGGATGCTCAAATAGCAGAAAAAGAAGCACCTACTCGTGGAACTGGCAGACCGTGGGCTTCTTAGATGTTCGAAGCTTATGGGGAATATGGAATCACGGCAATAGTTGTTGGGCTTTTTATTATGATGATTTTAAACCTAATGAAAAGTCAAAGATCACAAAATGATGATCTTGATGATATAAGGGTTCATATTGGAAAAATGGAAACAAAAGTGGCTAATTCTGAATCTATCGTAATCAAGCTAATTGACCGCATCGGAAGGCAAGAAGAAACCTCTACAAGACACCGTGAGGACATAGTGAAGGAATTAAATGATGTCACGGACTTGCTTAGTTTTATTCGTGGACGGCTAAACGGTAAGGCTTAATGGGTGTGAACGATTACAGGGAAGAAATGAGAAACCTTTTAATTAAGGTAGATACTCGGCAAGAAGAAATGTATCACCGGGTAGGTCGGATTGAAAAACATCTGGAAAGAATCAATGGTAAGGTTGCGGAACACGAAGCCTCTCTTATCAAAATCAAAACAGTCGGGATGATAGCTGTATTTATTATCCCATTGACAATAAATGTAGTTATGAGGTTAATATGAGTGATTGGCTTAATTGGACAAATTTCTGGTATTTAATGGGGCTAATTATAGCCGGTGGGGCGACATTCGTTGGAATGAAATACAAGAAGTTGGTTGATGAATTAAAAGAAGTATTTAAGACGTTGCAAGATGCGTATGAAGATGGAAAATTATCTAATGAGGAAAGAAAACGCATTATGAAAGAAGTATTAGATGTTTTTTCGGCATTGCTCAAAATCGCTTGGAAGTAAAGAATTAATGACATTTGATGAAATAATTGACAATGTTCTGGAGTCAGAAGGTGGGCTTGTAAATGATAAAAACGATAAGGGCGGTCTAACGAATATGGGTATATCCCAAAGGGCTTACCCGGATTTGGATATTAAGAACTTGACCAGAAAAGCAGCCAAGCAGATTTATTATGAAGATTATTGGACACCTTCAAAGTCAGAGCAATTACCAAACCAGTTGCGTGAAGTTTATTTCGATATGGTTGTGAACTTTGGAAGGCGTGGGGCGGCAAAGGTATTGCAACAAGCCTGTAATGGAAAGAATACATATAAGATCAAAGAAGATGGAATAGTCGGAACGGCAACCATAGGTGCTGCAAAGAATTTAGAGCCAGATAGATTAAGAGCATATCGAGTTTTAAAGTTTGCAAAGATTGTAATTAAAAAGCCTACACAAGAAAAGTTTTGGTTTGGATGGTTTAGAAGGGCAGTCAGAGTATGAATGTCGTGGATTCCATTCGAGTAATTAAAGATAAGGCACAAGACATTGACCTTAATACGTTACACGATAATCCTCAAGTTTATTTCAGCGAATTAGTGGACCTGTTAAACATTATTAGGGATATGGATCAACCAACAATTATTAATATTAACGATTTAAAAGATAAGGTATATGAAGGATGAGTACATACGAAACATACTATTGCAACTTGACGACTGACTTAGATAACATAGTTGATTTGCAAGGATATGACAGTAAGAAATTAATGACCAACTGGCAAACTCATTCGTCCAATCTGTATCGTGCTGAAAGTGGATATGTTTCAATGCTTTTTAAAGAGGGCAAAGAACTGGGTGCTGCTCAAGCCGGAACAGGTGATCTAAATACGAATGATGAATGGACGTTTGTTTCGGGTGACAACCTTGTTTATTACTACAACGATACCACTTCACCAAACGATATGATGATGGAAGCGGGTGAAGATTTTGTTGATTTAAAAACAAGAGTTGCAAAAGAACAGGCGGAAAGAATCCGCAGTTATGTTGGACGACCAATCTTACCACGTAAAGGTGTAGGGACTGATTCCGCTTCATCAAGGAACTGGGATTGGTTAATTATAAACGCAAACGCCACATTGACTTGTGCCGCATTGGTTAAGGTTAAAGATGCGGAGTTTGGAACAGAACTTGAAAAAAGAATTATTGATCCAGAGACAGGATTGGGGACATTAGATTTATTAAAAGCCGGACAGTACCACTTATGGAATGAATCAGAGCATCAACGAGTACAAGTTCGAGACGTTTCACTTAATGGTTCAACAACCGCAGCGATTGTAGATGTGAAGGGTGAACCAACTAAAGAGTGGGATATATTAAAGGTTCAGATTCAAACTGGTGGAACTTTAGCAGCTTCATCGGCTTCATCGGTCACATATTCAACCTGGGGACGTGACGATACAGGAATAAAGATTTCAAAAATTGTAGATGCAGACACGGTTACTGGTGGATGGGACTATGTAGGACACGGTATCTACGTAAGGTTCTCCGCCGGAGTGCTTACGGCTAATGATGAATGGGAAATTGAACTAAATGGAATGGCGGCTGAAAACGCCGTTGTTAAATCGTCCAAATTGGTACGTTAAATGGCATATTCCACAAAAATCAAGAACACCTTCGACCAGATAAAAACTGTCCTTACAGACCTACCCGGTGGCGTATTTATGGCACAAGACGATTTTACAGGGAATGAAGGGATTGTGGTAGAATTAGCATCATCTACGCTTTTATCGTCTATGTCTGGTGCAAACACAAGGTCGTATGCGTTTACAATTACACAATATTTTAGAGCCAATGGCACAAAGGAACAGATCACCGAAGCAATATCAAGGCGGATGGACAAATTAGAATACACCTTGACACAAGCACAAAGTCGAACCGTAAGTGGAACATACTATTGGCACGATGGAGAAGTCACCGATTCAACGATTGAAGAAAACGATGAAGGTGAATTGGTCGGAACATTAACCTATGAACTATCAATTACAGAGGTTGGATAAATGGCAAAATTAAAAAAAGGCGAATTTTTAGGATTTGAAAATAATTGTCACGGCATAGAACGGTGGCAAGTTGAACAATTAAATGAAGGAATGGATGTAAAACTGGAAACCATTCCCGAAAGTATAAAAGATAAATTCCAGAATAAAACAAACAAAGGGAGTAAGAAGTAATGGCAGCAAGTACAAATATATACTCGGCTAAAGATTACCGGGTTGCCATTGCCGAAGAATCAGCTATGGGAACGGCGATAACTTCGCAAGGTTCTTTCAAGGAACTTCAGATAACTGAAGCACCGCAGCTTGATTGGGGCGGCGTAATAAGGGAAAGCGTAAAGCGTTCCAATGGTAAAAGAGTAAAGGACTATCGTGACGTCTACGTTGCGACTGCCGGTGGTAGTTATACAGTAACCGTGACCGGCGTATTAACAGACTTAACGGTGGACCTATTAACGTATGGAGTAATGCAAGACCTCGCAAGTGAAGCCGATAGTGGAACTTATGCAAAGATATTTGAGTGGGATTCAAGCACAACGCAACCGGATTTCGGTGGCAATGCGGGTAAATACTACACATTGCTATTGGCAAGTCCGGCGGCTGCTGAGAGCATCGCATTGACCAGTTGTGTAATTCAATCATTGACAATTACTGGTGATCCGGGTGCAAACGGTGGGCGTTTGGGCTTTTCAGCTACATTCTATACAGGATACGCACCAACTTACAATTCAACCGCAACCACTTCATCGTGGGTTTCTTCTGGAACAGATTATTATGTTTTCCAGAGTGCATCTGCGAAAACAATTAATAGCAACGATGTTGTTGTTGGAAGTTTTTCTCTAAACTGGGAAAACGGTGTGGCAAGAGTTGGATATGATTCAAGTGGCAATCCAGAAACATACGCAATGGGATTAGGTGACGGATATTCTTTCACCGGTGAGGTTTCAGCTAAATACGATGCAAACACAAAAGATTTGGTTGATACTTGGCTAACAAACCCAACTGCCGGTTCTGCGGAACATAATGTCACGTTAGCGTGGGGTTCCTCTGGCTCTGATGGATACTTAAAATTTGATTGCAACGCAATCTACGCCGGAAACACTTTAGACTTCGGAAATGAAGCGGGTGTGTTTGTATCCTTGCCGTTTGAAGGCGTTGATGATGGCTCAAACGAAGCGATTGAAGTGACTATTGAAAATTCAACGGATAGAAGTTGGTAATAAAAACCAAAGATGCTGAATACGATTGCCGGGACATTACTTGGAAACAGTCTCGGCGATTACATCATCTACATACTCAAGCTTATTTAGGTTCTGTTATTAATAATGGAAATATTGAAGATGTCAGCATTGACTTTGACAAATTCTACGAAGCTATGGAGTATGCTTTGGAGATTGCCTTTGACGATCCAGAAAAGGAATTAGAAGGTAAAAACCATTCAGAGATTGACGAAGTAGGACAGGCAATTATGACACAATATCTCAATCCTGTAAAAAAAAATGGAAACTCGGACTGAATGTCTGGATTAGTTTCAACGGATTAAAGGAAAGTCCGTTTGAATTTCCATACGAAGCTGACAATCCGGTATCTAATAAACGTCAGAAATTCGATGGAATAAAAGATGTGGAAGGTGTTATTGAAGAAATTCTTATTGAAGGCTCAGAAGTAAGTGAAGGTCAAAACCTATATTTTCTTACTCCCTTATTTTGCGACCAACGCTTTTTATTGGATGCGGAGAGCCAGAATTTGATTAGAGAATACAACTATTGTAAAACCTTCAATACACCTCCGGGATCAACTTTAGATGAAACGCCAACAAGAATATTGGAAGCGTTTGAAATCATTGAATCAGAAATAAACAACTGTATGAAAGTAAATAATGGCAACTAAAGACGTAAAAATTAGAGTATCGCAACAAGGTGCGGCAAAAACCTCAAGAGACTTTAAAAAAGTTGATAACAGTCTTGTTTCAATGGGGAAAGCTGCTGCGGGTGCTGCCCTTGCTTTTTTTGGAGTAGGCAAATTAATTCAAGGATTAAAAGCTGCGACTAACGCTGCTGCCCAACAAGAACTGGCTGAAAAGAAACTTGAAACTGCTTTAGGTAAAACATCAACTGCCCTTTTAGACCAAGCTGCTGCATTGCAAAAGGTAACGACTGCCGGTGACGAAGCAATTATAGAACAACAAGCATTTCTTGCATCATTAAAATTTACAGAAGATCAAATTAAAACAATCTTACCGGTTGCTTTAGATTTGGCGGCAGCTACCGGGATTAGCTTAGAATCAGCAGTCCGAAATACCGCAAAAACATTTTCTGGTCTATCTGGTGAACTTGGAGAATTAATTCCCCAGTTACGAGATTTAACGGCAGAAGAAATGAAGGCGGGGAAAGCCGTTGAAGTAATGGCTGATTTGTTTGGAGGTCAAGCAGCAGAGAATACTAAAACGATGGCGGGATCAATCGAGCAAATGAAAAATGCAGTCGGTGATGCGGCTGAAAAAATTGGTGACTTATTGGCTCCAACTGTAATTAAAGCTGCAAACGCATTAAAAAGTGCCTCAGAATTTGCAAGTGACTTTTTAACTGGATTAAAAAACTTAAAAGAATTTGGTGATACTGGTGGATTAGAAGCAGTAAAAGAGCAATCCGATTCTACTGTTCAAGGTTATCAAAATTTATCAAGGGCATTGGCACGGTTTAAAGGTGAAGCCAACGCATTGGGTATGGACTTAAAAAAGCTAACCAAAGAATCTTTGACAAACGATGAAGGTCAATTAACAAGCAAAAGAGAACAAGTTGAATTTATAAAAGCAAAAATTGACGAGGAACTTGCCTTTAGGTTGCAACGAGAAACGGAACACAATGAAGCATTAAGGGAAATGCGGTTTCAAATACATACAGAGCAAATCGAAATGCTTGATGACATTGCGTTTACAGAAGAAGAACTTGAATTTAAAAGGGAACAACGTACTAAAGCGGAACAGGCTCGTGCCAATAAAGAGAAACAAGTCAAAACAGATTTAGTCATAGCTGACTTAAAAAATGCAGCATTGCAGCAAACATCGGCGGGTGAAGCAATGAAAGCGGCGGTTCGAGCAGAAACGATGGAAGCGGTTGCGGGTTATATTGCATCTGTATTGAAAAGTGTTCCTTTTCCTCTCAATGTAGGACTTGCGGCAGCCGGGGGGACGTTTGTTGGCGGTCTTGTGGATAAGGCATTGTCGAACTTCGCAACTGGCGGTGACTTCGTGACAAGCGGTCCTCAAATGATAATGGTCGGTGATAATCCCGGTGGGAAAGAACGAGTGCAAGTCACTCCTATTGGATCACCTAATGTGAACGGTCCTCAAGGTGGTATAAATGTAAACTTTAGTGGACCAGTTACAAATGATGATTATGTGAGAGACTTTATTATTCCAGAAATAAATAAGGCAACAAGGCTTGATCTGGCGTGAGTTTAACGCTACCGACTAACTATTCGAATGCTCTATCGAAGCCATTCCGTGAAAACCTACTTGTTCGCCTTTATTATGATGCCAGTAATTACACGGCAATAGCATTATACGATCATACGGTATCATCCGTAGCATATACTGGTTGTATATTAAACAATCCTTCATTCAAAGAGAAAATAGTCCTTGAAAAAGGAACATCATCGAATGGAAATGTCACATTAGATTGTGCCGATGCTACGTTTGGTTCTGACAAATTATCTGCTTTATTAATTAACGGTTCAAATACATATCTAAGTCGTAAAGTCGAAATATATTCCATATTAAATGATTCAAGTGATATTGCTGATGGTATTAAAATATTTGTCGGCAGACTGCAATCGGTTGGAATGAATGATGCTCGTGTTAAATTAAACATCGTTGCACATAGACCGTGGGACTTTGTGAACCTTCCAAACACAAAATCATCAAATAATGTGTATGTTCCCATTGCTTACGGTGACTTTACAGGAAACACGACAGGCGGATTAACAACTGCTAAAACTATGTATCCCGCACCTTTTCGTTCTTCTGCCGGTGATAATAGTTATTTTTTAACGGTCAATCAATCTGCGGAAACTGCTAATGCTTGTTTTTATGATAAGTCGGCGGAGTTATTTCCACACTTAACACAAGATTCTTCGTCAGCAGCCTTATCAATGTATGGCGACACTAAGTTTGCTATTGGAATTTCACGTTCTATAACACGAACATTCCGAGTTAGACCTACAAGTTTTGTAGCGGCGACAGATTTTACAAATACTGCAAACGTATATGATACAGACAATACCACCTATGCCAATGATTCTTTGACAACCTCTGGAACATCAAGCACACGGTTGCGAGTAACCCTTCCACAAATAAGCGGGAAAGTCACGGCTGCAACAATGTATATAAAAGCCGATGTCACTTTAACTCACGGTACAACAAGTGATTCAGATGCTATCATTGCTGATGACAGTTTTGGAGCATCAACGTCTATTATTACTGCGGATGCTAATGGAGAAACAACTGCAACGTCTGGAAGTGCGGATTCAGCCGGAAGTGGCTCGGCTTATTCATCGGTATCTTGGACAACGGCAGTCGGGAATAATAGTAATAAACTACCAGATCAAGTAATCATTGAATTGCTGGGTGTTAGTGGCGATAGTGGAAGTCTAACGGCTGCGGGTAAGGTTTATGATATTTATTTTGTTATAACAAGTACAACCGATTTTGGAAACGAACCTAATGCTTCAGCAAAAGAAGTTCAAGATTTAGATTTTGTGTATGTTGGTGCGGATGGACTTCCTTCAAACAGTTCTTGGAGTGGAGACACTAACGCATTGACAAAAGTTCACGAATTTCACCGTGATATTTTACACCGATATTTAGGAATAACAGCTACACCGGGCAACTGGTCTGCATTAAATTCAGCACGATCAAGTTGGACAGGGCGTTATTGGGTAACAGAGCCGACATCGGTTAAAAGTATTTTAGAAAAATTACAGTATGAGGGCGGATTTATATTTTTATTTAGCCAGGAAACGCCAAAATATGTTTATATCCCAAATAGTATCACCGCAAATCACACATTGACCAAAAGTGATATTACAAACTTACAAATCAGCCATACAGGAATTGGCGATTTAATTACAAAGATGGAAATTGGATACGAAAAACATCCGGCAGAAGATAAATATGAATCAAGTGCAACTTATACTTCTGGGGAGAGGTCAGATTATGATTTTGCGACAAATGAAAATGTTGCTCAAGTTGATTTGGATTCGTTGGTGGCGGCGGTTTCTGGTGGTTCTAATCGCAACGATTCATTCGAAAAATATTATGACAAAATTACTGGAACCTTAAAGACTATCGTTAGTTGCGATGTGGTTGATTCGACAATATCTGGATTAATAGAAGTCGGTGATTTTGTTCAATTCACAAATGGCAGTATGGACACCAAGCCATTCGGCGATGCGTGGACAAGTAAAGATTTTATTATAACATCTGTAACCCGAAAAGTTGGCGTACAGGTAAAAATTGAATGTCGGGAGTGTTAAATGGCATATTTTGAAAGAGATACCGCCGATGGCGGTTCGGCTTATTCTGGAACAGGTTCGGATGGAAGTGGTTCTGGGACGTATATGGTCTTTGATGTTTCTCCAGATTTAGGTGTAGCTACAGGGAAAGAGTTTTCAGTCATACAATCTGAATCTTATGGCGGTGACGAGTTTACTGTTCAAAGACATACTGGAAAAAGGACTTGGCAATTAAGCTTTAGTTTTATTAGTTCTGCTTTTAAAACAAAATTGGAGAATTTTAGAAATACAGTAGGTGGACCATATAGAAAATTTACTTACAATGATGGAAGCACAACCTACACCAATGTTAGAATGAGTGTTGATTCGTTGCAATTTACAGAAGTTGCTCCAAGTGTTTATTCAACATCAATGCAAATTAAACAGGCTACAACAAGCTAATGGCATCAAATACATCAATACAGAATACCGCAATATCTACTGGATACGTTCAATTATTGATTGTTGGGGATAGTGACGGTATTCACGCAACAACCAATAGAACAGTATATGATGGCGATGGAACGGCAACTGCCCTTGAAATATCAACTGCTAATGTTGGTGCTGCATCTGGTAAAACGTTATTACAGGGCGGATCAGAAATTACATCAACGGCTGCGGAGTTAAACATCCTTGACGGTGTTACCGCAAGTACGGCAGAACTTAACATAATGGATGGGGTGACAAGCACAACTGCGGAATTGAATATACTGGATGGCGTTACATCTAATACAGCGGAGTTGAATATATTAGATGGAGTTACTGCGACTGCGGCTGAATTAAATATAATGGATGGAGTTACTGCCACAACCGCCGAACTAAACATTATGGACGGTGTGACGGCAACCGCAGCCGAATTAAATATAATGGATGGAATCACTTCTACGACTGCCGAGTTAAACATATTGGACGGCGTGACGGCGACTGCGGCGGAAATTAATCAAGTGGATGGGATTACAGTCGTTTCTACAACCGGGACACAAACATTAACAAACAAAACATTAACAAGTCCTACGATTTCTGGACTTACGCTATCTGATTCATCTATTATATTTGAAGGCTCTACTGCGAATGCTTATGAAGTGACATTGACCGTAGTTGATCCAACGGCAGATAGAACGGTTACTATACAAAACGCATCTGATACTTTAGTTGGACGTGATACGACTGATACTTTAACGAATAAGACCTTAACAAGTCCGGTATTGAATACAAGTGTAAGTGGTTCGGCTATTAAAGATGAAGATAATATGTCATCGGACAGTAACTCACATCTGGCTACACAACAATCAATTAAAGCCTATGTGGACAGTCAAGCAATAGCGTTTGGCGGATTAAGCAATTCAGATGGGAATTTCATTGTAGGTAATGGTTCGAATTTTGTTGTTGAATCTGGTTCAACGGTGCGTTCTTCGTTAGGTCTTGGTTCTCTTGCTACTGCCAGTACAATTAATAATTCAAATTGGTCCGGAACTGATTTAGCCGTTGGTAATGGCGGAACTGGATTAAGTGATACACCGCCGAATGGTACTTTATTAATAGGAAATGGAACGAATTACACAAACGCCACTTTAACTGCGGGGGACAATATATCAATTTCTGTTGATTCTGGTGCCATAGAAATTGCATCATCCGATCTATATACAGGAACGGTGACTTCTATTGCAACTTCCGGTGCAATATCTGGCGGGACAATCACTTCATCCGGTACAATATCACATTCAACCGCAGATGGATATAAGCACATACCCGCATCTGGCAGTTCTGGTAAGTTTTTAGGATACGCATCGGCGGGAACTGCATCGTGGCAATCATTGCCCGAATATGATCCGGTAAGCGGTGTCCATACTGGAGTTGTGACGACTTCTGACACTTATAGTGGCAGCAGTCCGAGTGCCAACAATTTTACATCTTATTTTTTAAGAAAAGACGGTACGTTTGCAAACCCTGTAGCGGGAGTTGAAGTCAATAACTCTAATTGGTCTGGTGCTGATTTAGTAGTAGGAAACGGTGGTACAGGAATCTCCGATGCACCAGCTGAAGGACAGCTTCTAATTGGAACAGATACCGCCGGATATGAAACGGCTAACTTGACCGCCGGAAGTAATGTTACGATTACTAACGCATCTGGCAGTATAACAATCGCATCTACTGATACGAATACCACATATACTGCGGGTGATGGATTAACACTAAATGGAACTGACTTTGATTTAGATGCGGGATTAACAACCGTCACTTCCATATATAGCACATCATTGAAAGTTGGACGTGATTCTGGTGGCGATTGGATTGACTTTGGAACAGATGATAATATTAAAGTCTATTTATCTAATACAGAGGAGTTTCGATTTGCAAGTGGCGGCAATTTTCACGCTGACGCTGACATTACTGCATATTCAACAACTGTCTTATCGGATTTAAAATTAAAAGAAAACATTCAGCCGATTGAATATGGATTAAAAGAAGTAATGGAATTGAATCCAGTACAATTTGATTGGAAGCGTGAAGATAGAGGTCACGACATTGGTTTTATTGCACAAGACGTTGAATCTGTAATAAGTGAAGTCGTAAAAGACAACGATGGAATCAAAGGAGAATTTAAGTCAGTTGATTATGCTCGTATTGTTGCAGTCTTGGTTAGGTCCATACAAGAACTTAAAGCAGAATTAGATGGCATTCGGAACTCCCAGTAATCAGAAATTCTCTACATTATCTTCAATAACAAGTGCCGGAAGCACGGTGGCGGGAATATCTCTTTCAGCTAATTGTGCCGGAAATCCCGGCTCACCTTCAAACATATCTTTATGGGATTCCTTTAAAGGTGGCGGAACGATAAGCTGCTCACCAACTTCGGGGACATCAACTGAAGGTGAAGATTTCGATGTAAAAATAGTTCCTTCAACCAAAGGCACATATTGGGATTCAAGAATTGGTGCAAATGCGAATAATTACAATGATGGATTTAATTTCTCGGAAGCACAAACAACTGGGGACGATTCATCGGTTTCATCTTCATCTTCACCAAGAGGTGACACCAAAAGATATAATTTTGATATTGGCAATAGTGAAACACATCCAACGCCTAAAATAACTGTAACGGCACAAATAAACGATACTGCGGGAGCCGGTGGGACAACGTATCTGGTGGGTGATTGGTGTGGCGGTGATTCTAATTCCGCTACTTGCGTTGTGACGTTAGAAGAAGGGTTTGAATGATCTTTTACCCAGACACGATTGCTATGTCCACGCCAGAGGAAGGGTATGTTTCATCTTCATTAGAAATTGAATTTGACGAAGCATCTGAAACTTTTGGTTTAGAATCACGAAAATTCTCTGGAATGTTCAATTCTGGATTGGTAGATGCAACAACGACAGATCATCTTGCACGATTAGTGGATGGTCAAATTGGAAGCGATACAGAGGTAGTTAATAGGAAAATCTTAGTCACGTCAGCAAGTAAAACATTTTTAACATCTGATGGCGAAACCTTTAGAACAAACGATAATACTGATATTGGATTCCTGTTTAATTTATCTGAAGAAAAAACTATTGACTTTTTTGCTACATACATTAATTCAATATCTGGCTCTGGATCAATAAAACTGTTTGGAGCAAACTCTGCTTTTAAATTAGTTGATTCAGATGGAAAGTATTTTTATACATCCGATGGCGACCTGTTTTTAACTGGAGATGATCCAGATAGTTTCTTTGTTGAAATATCCTCACTTTCAGTTTCATCTACCGGATGGAATGTTTTGGACTTAACAACCGCCGGATATTCAGATGGCGTTTCATATAAACATTTTTTATTACAATTTGTGGGTACGTTTACGGTGGGGCTTGGTGAAGCAATACTTGGACAAAAAACAAAACCGTCAATCAATCCGGCAATGGGACGTGAATACGGCAAAGAGGACAACGTATTTATTAAAGAAGCATACGATGGTTCTGAATTTTCATATAAAGTCGGTAATTCTGCTATTACCCGGAGATTCTTTTGGGATTCTGTAAGTGATACAGATAAAACGGCTTTTGAACGATTGCGAGACAATTCACATCATAAGAAATTCTTATTCTATGATGGATCAAGCTATTATTATGTGGGATTAGCTGATATGCAAATAACAGAAGTTGCCAATGGAATGAGTAGTGTGAATATGTCTTTCGCTGAATAACGATTTAAGTACACATACCAGAGTACGCCTAAAACCCTTGTATTTGCCGAATATGAGGGTTTTTTGTTTATTTTAAGTATATGTATGCCTTCAAAATAATATTTGATTAAAACCTTCTGCTTTGTGAAACTTTCTACCCTTTTTCAAGGGTTCAGTAGAGTAGAGTAAAGTAGAGTAGATTAGAGAGGGTAAATAAAAAAATAAGAAAAATCCCACACTATAACTTTTTTATGCTTACTTTCTTGTATGCTTAAATCGATTAAATCAAATAATTCACCGGGACATTTACACAACGGACATTCGTCTGTGGTCGGTTTAAGCTTCGATTCTTGTCCCGGTAACATTTCAAAAGAGGGTAATAAAATGAAAGAACAAACAAACGCATTAAAAACATTGGTTGAAATACAGGGTTCAAGAGTTCATCAAAGTTCACACTATCTAACTACTGTTGCGGAACAAATAAAGAGTTTAGGTAACTCTATGATAAGTTCAACATTTAAAGCAAAAGATTTAAGCGAATTAATAGAACTTAAATACGCTTTAAAATTAGCATCAAAACAACTTGACAATGATATTAGAAGTTGGGCAAAAGCAAGTTCGTCAAGAGGAAATAAATAACCGAATGATAAGAGGATTAAAAACTAACCGCCTTGAGGGTATATCCTCACCCATTACCGATGTTATGTCGGTCAAGGCGGAATCATTAAAAGAGGATAAATAATGAGTTACCCACGAGTATATAAGCCATATATGAAAGAAGAACCAAAGGTTTATGAAATAAATTTATTTGGTATCGTTGTTGTGTATTATGGGGAATGGAATCAAGTAAGGACAACCGGTGAAGGTTTAGGATGGATGGGAATGAGGAAGGATATGATGAAGATGTGGACTGCTAAAACAAAAAAAGGCAATATCTGTATCGTAGAAGCTGAAACAAAAAAAGAGATTGAATATGAACTAAAACAGATTGACACTAAAGAAAAATTGTCTGAACTAATTATTGATGATATAAAATATAGACAACAAGAGGATAAAAAATGATAACACGTAAACAATTAAAAAAAATCAGAAATAAAAAAGCATTACAGAAATTTAAGAATATTCAAAAATCAATTCAGAAGTATCAAGGTTCACCTAAAAGAGAACTAAAAGAGGATAAATAATGAGTAAAGTATCTGAATACTTCGAACCGCATATTTATTTCCCAATGGATTTTCCAACACCAGATGAACCGGGTGAAGGTGATTGTCCACACGAAAACACCTTTAAATGGATAGAATGGTTTATTGAAGGTTCGATAACCTTTGATGTTTGTAAAGATTGCGGAGAGGACCTAACAGATCGTGAGTGATAAGATCACATATCGAGCCATCATTGAACACGACACATCAGAAGGTGACGTAAAAGGGAAGAACGTGGTTGAATTTTCGATTGATGAATTAGTTGATTCAATTATAAAAGCCGGTGATGGGTGGTATATAAACCACGCCCACAAATGTTTTCCGCCATATAAAGATGGCGATTTCAAAAAGGTGGAATCTGTCACAGATATTGTGAAATCCACCGTTCAAGTTAGAAGGCTTAATCAAGAAGAAAAAAATGGTTATTAAAAATAAAAAGAATCAATTGGTGGATAACATCACGTTAATTCCCAATGAATTGTTTGAGTCTGATTTTTGGAATGAATCAAAGTTATCGCACCAAGCTGCATTTATTGATTTGTTGTATATGAGACATAATTCACCAAGCGTAATAGTAGTCAAAGGACAGGCTGTAACTATTGAGATTGATCAAGCCTTTGTAGGCTTACGCAAATTATCAGAAAGGTGGGGAGTTAGTATTAATACTGTCAGACGATACCTAAAAATATTTGAAAAGATTCGTTTGATTAAGACAGAAAAATCAAGTCTTGGAACAAAAATTAATTTTCTTGAAGAAGAAAAAAATGGTTATTAAATAGGAGAGGATAATATGACTGAAAATAAAGTAAAATTTGGCAATAAAAAATATCTAATGGTAGATGCAAGATTGTCCGCAATGGCAAAAGATCACAAGGGCAATTATAGTTTGGTTATATCACACGAATTTGAAGGTGAAAGAGTTACCGGAACGTGCAAATTAACCATTGGAGAACAGGTTTTTATTGATTCAGCGACAGAATATGGATATGAAAGAAAAACGCAAGAAAAAGCATCCACACACGCTTTAGGACGTGCCTTATCAATGGCGGGATATGCCGGAACTGAATATGGAATGGAATCACCAATCGCATCTGCAAACGAAATGCAAGACTTTATTAATGAAGAAAATAATCGGATGACAGATTTGGCTAATACCTGGGAAAACACAAGACAAAAGGTGCTTGGGTTTGGTATGCATAGCAACACCAAATGGGAAGATGTTGAATTTAGTTATTTAGAATATCTCTCTAAACCAAAAGACGGTAAAAATAACTTTAATACAGAATGTGCAAGGCTTGAAATAGAATACCGTGCGGATATGCAAGAAATTGACGATGGATTGGAAGAATAAACAATGGAACGACCTAATAAAACAATTCGCAAAAGCACAAAGCATAATGGGAGTGGAAAAGACACTACTAATCAAGCAGCTAGTGATCGGGAAGCACCCAAAAATAAACGACCTTTCAACTTCTCAGCTTTTTATGGTTCTCAAAGCATTGCGGAAATATTACGAGAAATGGACAGTCAAATCAAAAAACTTGGCACAAGCCAAGAAAAACAAATGAATACCTTGAACAAAATAACCTCGAACATCAAATCTGTTAATCAGAATATAGAAGATATTCGGGAGAATTATTTGTAAGCCACACACCAAGAATCCAAGCCTATGAATTATAAAGTAATTTATTTCACTCCCCCAGACGATACAGAACCTATTGTTATGATTGTCCCGAAAAGACGAGCAAAACAAAAGGGAATATTCCAAAAGACCTACCGCCGCTTCGAAGCAAGAGGTTGGTCCATTCAAGAAATTAAACAAAAGGAAAAAAAGTATGAGAAAAAATCCATACATCCGCAAACCGGCGAACGCGTTTGACCGTTTTATCGGTTATTTTGCCGGGTTTTTTGTTGCCTATATGTTCTGGCACATATTAAGGGCAATCGCTAACGGAACTCTTTGATGGCAAAGCGGTTCATTGATACCGGGTTATTTAGAAAGAAATGGATTAGGCAGCTTGATCCAAGTATGAAGTTGTTTTGGATTTACTTACTAACTGATTGTGATCACGCTGGAATCTGGGACGTTGATGTTGAACGTGCTTCTTTTCAAATCGGTGTCGAACTTGATGAATCAACTATCTTAAACACATTCAATCGTAAGATCGTACCATTTAAAGACGGTAAATGGTTTGTACCAAAATTCGTTGATTATCAATACGGAGAATTGAATGAAAATGTAAATGCTCACAAATCTGTAATAAAGTTATTAACAAAATATGGATTATATGTGGATAACCAACTGTTGCCCAACAGTTCGGCAACTGTTAAAGTAAATAATTTAACTGTTAAAGATAAAGATAAGGATAAGGTTAAAGATAAGGATAAAGAGAGCAAAAAATCACAATTGTTATCAATTGAAATCCAATTAACTGAATTGCAAAAGGATTTTAAGAACAAAGATGTGAAGGTGGAATACGAAAAGTGGAAAGATTATATGTTATCCAGAGGAAAGACTTACAAAAATTATTCCGCAGCATTTAGGAATTGGCTTCGCAATGACCAATTCGACAAGGTAGAACACAAACCTTTAGCAGATCAATTCAAGAAAACACCCACCGGACTATTTAAAGCATATTGCGTTAAATGCGGAAGATCACATTATCCAAATGATTATCAAATAAAACAAAGTTCAAGTTGTTGCGGTGTTGATTGGTCGCCAACTCCCAATCCTTTATAATGAATATTTTAGAAGCAATCATTTCTGGAGATCATACCGATAATTCTGGCAATACAAGAATACAGAAAACACAATATGTGGTAAGAACAAATTTAACTGATGACAGAATATTTATTTGCAACGATTGTGGAATGGCTTGGGAAAAGCCAATAAGCGGAGTTCCGAAGAAATCGTTTTCATATTATGAGGATTTTCCAACAATAGGAAAGAAAAGGAAAGTTTGTCCGAAATGCAGTCATTGAGTTGGAGAGTAAATGCGTTGAAACGAAGATGGCTCAAGGCGATTGTCCACAAATTGCCAGAAGGCGAGATAATGAAAAGAAAAGAAGAATATATACAAGCGTTAGAAAATGCCGAAGAAACCAAGCCGAAAAACATTAATAAAGAATCTTGATAAAGCCGTATCAGAATACATTAGAAAACGAGATGGACAATGTGTCCAATGCGGTACTCAAGAACGCCTCACGAATGGTCATATATTCACACGGCGTTACCATTCAACACGGTTTGACATATCCAATGACGGCAACTGTCATACACAATGTTGGTCACACAATTTTTCTCACACCTTCCAACCTTATGAATACTACAAATGGTATATCAACAAATTTGGACAAAAGACGTTTGACAAATTATATCGGCGGCATAAGAAAGTGCGAAAATTCAAGAATTACGAATTACAAGAATTGTTAAAGGAAATTCGTGAGTTATTATAATACAAATGAACTAAAAGGATTTGATCTAAAAGAAGCAAGGCGGAAGGCTTCTACGCAAGAAGATAGAATACTCACGTTTTTTGAAAAGAATAAAGGTAATCGGTATTCTCCAGAAGATATACAAACCTATTGCCAAATGGCGAATCGTCCACTTACTTCGGTCAGACGTGCAATCACAAACCTCACTAAAGATGGATATTTGCGGAAAACAAAAACAATGAAGCCCGGTATGTACGGAAAACAGGTCCATACCTGGGAATTTTCTTCTGGTCAAAATCAAGGTGAGATATGGTAGGACATACACCGGAAAGCCATAGAAAAATCAGGCTTAAGCAAAGCCAAAACCACAATGACCATCATCATCCGAAAGAGAAAATTCAACAATTAAATAAATTTAAAGACCGACTAATCAATAAAAATATTTTAGAAGTTTTTGCGGGGCAAGGGAATTTGACAAAATTTTACAACGGTCTTGGCAAGGTTACGCCGATGACAAGAGAAAAATTTGGCAGCAGTTTTGATTATATATACCAAATGAGGGCGGACAGCAAAAGGTGGGATGTGATTGATATTGATTCGTATGGGTATCCGGACCTTTTTTTCCCGATTGTTTTTGAATTAATGGAAAATGAATGTTTGCTCATTTTTACATTTCCGGTTGTTGGCGTTAATTGCTTAAATGGAATACAGGAACAACATTTTATTAATTTTTGGAGATCGTCAAGACCTACCGTTGGTGACGTTGCGGGGATTGTAACAGATTTAGGCTTACGGTATTGGATTCTATGTTCGTTGGCAGACGTAGTGAAAATAAAAAGAATTTGGAGGTTTGTATTCAGTTGCAAAAAAACAAAAGCAACCGAATTTTGCAATGTTAGAAATAGGTAACCACATACCAAAGGACAAATATGAGAGCAATATGCCCGAAATGTAATTCCACACATACCAGAAAAAAGGGTATTCGTGTTCAAAAACAAAGATGGATATGTGTCTATTGTAATAGACAGTTCACAACGCCATTGTACCCGGTAGATGAAAACTCAATTCCTAAAATATTAATATTCGATGTAGAAACAAGCTTCTATCATTTTGTCGGATGGGGAACGTACAAACAATTCATTCAACATTATCAAATAACACAACATCAATACATAATCAGTTGGGCAGCTAAATGGTTATATGATGACAATGTTCAATCAGATGTAGTTACACCAGAAGAATCAAAAAACAGGGACGATAAAAGAGTATTGCAATCAATCTGGAAACTATTAGATGAAGCGGATATTGTTATTGGTCACAATGGGGATAGGTTTGATTTAAGAAAATTAAGTTGGCGATTTATTTCTCAAGATATGACACCGCCAAGTCCTTCCAGAACAGTTGATACGTTAAAAATAGCCAGACGTGAGTTCTTTGCACCTTCATATAAACAAGATTTCCTCACAAAGTATTTTCAACTACAAAACAAACTTGAAACAAATTTCCAATTATGGAAAGACTGCGAAGCGGGTGATCCAGAGAAATTAGAAGAAATGGTTGAATACAATCGTCACGATGTAATAGGACTGGAAGAACTGTATTTAAGAATAAGACCATATATCCGAAATCACCCAAATCTGGGCGTATTAATGGATATGGATGTATGCCCGAATTGTGGAAGTGAACACATAGACGAAACAGAAGGAATCTATTTCACAACGGCTAATCAATTCCCGGTATATAGATGTCAAGGGTGTAAAACTCCATACATCAGACACAAAAAGAACTCTAATCAAGTACAGACAAATTTGAGAAGTGTCCCTAAATGAGTGATCCTATTAACCCAAAATACTATACCAAAGGAATTGAGGTGACAAAGTTTATCTTATCCTGGGAGTTGAATTTTTGTGAAGGAAATATTATTAAATACACGGTTCGATATAAGGATAAAAATGGAATTGAGGACCTATATAAAGCAAAAAAGTACATTGAACTATTAATTGAGGATTATGAGAGTGCCGAAGAAAAAATATATTAAAAGACCGTTCCCAAGAAAGGGAGTGGATTGGAAAAAACTGAGGGCAAGTAAACTAATTTCGATAACTAACCCTGTAACTGAATCAATAAAGGAACAGGACGGTAATGTGGAAAGGGTTGGCAATGAAAGAGTGAAGGTTGGCAAACCATTGCCCTCGAATAATTATGCCAAATAAAGCAGCGAAAAGAAAAAAACAACTTAGAGCAAAAAAGCGTAAAGCTATTGCCGATTACAAAGCCAAAAAAAGAAGGGAGAAAAAAGATGCCCGAAAAGCCAAACTATCTGAATGGAATGATAATTAAAGAAAAAGTATTTCCGAATGGCGGTAAGCAACTAAAAATATGGGTAAAAGTTAATGAATTTGTTAATGAGTTAAAGTCTATTGAAAACAAAGGATCAGCTAATATCATTATATCAAGGAGAAAAGAAGTCTCTGAGAAGGGTGTATCGCACAATGTGTATGAGGACACCTACAAACCAGAAGAAAAGAAAGAGTACAAGTTCAACAACTTAGAAAAAGAAGATAAGATTGACTTGGGTAATGGAGAACTTTTTTAATGGAGATAATAGTCAAATTAGCCGGTGCTGTCTTATCAATGGGAATTGGTGTGGTACTATTGGCGTTTGGGCTTATACTGTTATTTGTAGTTACAAACGAGATATATAGATACTTTTTTAAAGAGTAATGGAACAAGGTTATAACCAAGAAGCTGCGGAACAAGCTGAAAAAGCTTTGAAAAGATTAAACGTATTGAAACTTGCAGTAGAATATTTTTATCACCGGGATCAATATGATTCAGATGAAATGAAATTTGCAAAAGCTACTGAAAAAGGATGGGCGTATCTTACTGATATACAGAAGGATATCGTCTATTATCACGTCATTCAAGGTTTCTCATTTTCTGGTATAGCCGACATCAAAGGCATATCGCCACAAGCCGTATCGCAGACATTTCATAGAGCCTGTAAACACTTCCAGACCGTTTAAATCGCCCTAATATAGTAGAGAGGTGTCCTATTACCTCACCCGCATTTCTGGCAAATCAGACAAATGACAGGCGGTAAACAGGAAAATGGGCGTACCTCTTACCGGTAAGATGATACGATACGATTATAAATGCAATCATTGTCTATGGATATGGGAAACCATTAGAACGATGGATGACGATTCCAAAGAACAATGTCCTAAATGCGATTCCCTTAGAACAGGGAAAATCGTAACCGAATGTAATTTTATTTTAAAAGGAACAGGATTCCACGATACAGACTATGGTAAATATGGACCAAAGTGAAGGAATTGCTCTTAACGTGGAGTTGGTTGGTATTAAGAATCTTAAAACAACACATACTTGGCGATTGGAATTTGATGTATATGAAATTGATTCTCCTAAAGTGAAAGAATTATTTGATAAAGTAGATAAACCTCTTGTAATGGCGTTGGTGGATAATGGCTGAAACCACTACCGTTAAAAACGGAGTAAAAACGGTTAAGGATACCAGATTTAAGAAGGGAAATCCCGGCGGACCGGGACGACCTAAAAAGGAATTTTGTATTCCAGACATTCTAAGAACTAAGGGGAAAGATATTAACCCAGTTACAGGCAACACCTACTATGATGATATGTGTGAAATGGCGTGGGCTTTAGCAGCTAAAGGCGATAAGGCTGCAAGAGATTGGGTGTCAGACCGTACAGAAGGACGAGCATTGGAACGAGTAGAACAGCACGTAACTAAGGATGAAATCGTAATTGAGTGAAATTTCGCATAAAAAAAGACAAGATGCTCAAACATCAGCGGCAATTCTGGGATATGCCCAACCGGATTGTCCTCTTGATTGGCGGATACGGTTCGGGAAAGACTTACATCGGAGCATTGAAATCCCTGTATATGAGTTATTTAAACAGTCCAATACCAGGAATGTACATATCACCTTCACATCAATTAGCGACCAAGACAATAATTATAACACTAAAGGAACTATGTAATCGTGCCGGAATTGATTATACATACAACCAACAAAGAGCAGAGTTCAAGTTTCATAACTGGGACGGCACATTGTGGCTCGGCTCTGGGGACAAACCAGATTCATTACGAGGTCCGAACATTGGATGGGCAGTTATAGATGAACCGTTTATACAAAAGCGTGAGGTGTTTGAACAGATGATTGCTCGTGTAAGACACCCAGAAGCCACCAAATCGCAGATATTCCTAACTGGTACACCAGAACAATTAAACTGGGGATTCACATTAGCCAATGATCCAGACATTGACATTGGAGTTATACAAGCATCTACATTAGACAACCCACATTTACCAGACGATTACAAACAAAGTTTATTACAAGCATATTCAGAAGAACAGATTGAAGCGTATGTTCACGGTAGATTTGTTAATCTAACTCAAGGCAGAGTATATAATGATTTTGACCGTGATAAGCATTTAATTAGCCGCAACGATTTAGATGGATGGGAAGTAGGATGCGGAATTGATTTTAATGTGGATGCGTTAAGTGGAATCATATTTAGATATAGTAAGAACGAAATTCACGTTGAATCAGAAATACGATTAAAGAACGCCGGGACTTACGATTTAGCTGAAAGGTTAAAAGATCAATATCCGGGCATTAAGACCTTCCCAGATAGCACCGGATCAGCGAGAAAAACCTCATCCGCACAAACAGATCACGATATTCTTAGAAGTGCCGGATTCAAGGTTTTGGCACCCAGAGCCAATCCACCTGTTAAAGATAGAGTAAATGCGGTTAATAAACTATTAAGAGAAGGTAGGCTGACGATGGAGAATTGTCCGACTTTACTTATGGATATGGAACAGAACGTATGGCGTAATGGAGACATTGACAAAACTCGTGAACTTTCACATAGCGGCGATGCTTTGGGATATGCGGTGTCGTATTTAATGCCACTAAGAGAACGAAAGGTAACGTATCAAGGATGGACGGCGTGATTTATTTTCTATTAGGTATATCAATAACATTGAATGTAGCGGTATTCGTTCTGTTTTACTACTACAACAAAGGGCAAAAGATTATTATGGGAGAAATTAACCAGTTGAACGAATCCCTCTTGAATGGGATGATGACAAAGAATTTGTATAAAAATATGCACAAGGGACAGGCATAATGATAGTAAAAGATTTAGCAACCGATACCGTAATGCGTTCAATCAAGAAGGTGATTGGTCACGCTGACGATAAGAATTTAAAAAAACGTATGAAGTCAATAGACTATTACGAAGGGGACTATGCTCAATATATAGAACCGTATTTCCAGAGTGGAATTAAGCTGCCACCCGCATTGCCTAATTTTGTGAAAAGAATGGTATCGGCACGAAGTTTAGTTTTTAAAGATGTACCTACACGCCACAACGATAAGTACAATGAGGAAATACCTAAAGATATTGATTCAAAGATGCGGCAAATGGAAAAGATGACATTCCTTACAGGAAATATGGGATTGCTTAGTCATTATTCAGATGATGGATTGAACTATGAATTAGTTCCTTATTATAACCCTTTATTTCTACAGGGTGAGACAAAAGAATCGGCAGTATTCTATCCTATTGCAAATTTTAACGATAAATCGAGCAGAACATACGAGTATTGGTCTGATGAACAACATTTTAGATTTGATGAAAGAGGTAAGATATTTGACCAAGAAGAAAATCCATACGGTGTAATCCCTATGACCTTTGCCAAGCGTGACGCAGAATTAGTTGATGAATACTGGCAAGGTGGAGCATTAGACTTAGTTACGGCTCAAGAAGCGGTGGCAATGTTATATCTTGAAATGTTGATTGCCGCAAGAATAGATACATTAGGTGTGAAGTTCGCAACTGGTATTCAACAAGACGAGCCTATCCGAATCGGAACTGACGAAATTATGATGCTGCCTGACGGAAGTACGCTATCCAAACTTCCCGGTTCTGACTTAGGGCAAATCGTTAATGCTATCAAATTTATCATACAGGATGCGGCTTCTAATAATCACCTGGTTGCAAGATGGTCCGATTCTCAGGCTAATTCTGGCGTTCAAGTTAAGATAGAGAACTTAGAGAACTATGAAGCACGAGCAGCATCTATTGAGGATATATGGCGACCATTCGAATATAAAAGATTTAATCTGGATAGAACAATACTTGCAGCACACGGTGTAAATGTATCTGAAGATTATCACATTGATTTCGTAGAACCAGAGACAGTACACGATCCGGCAGAGTGGCGGAATCAGATGGATTGGGAACTTGCAAATGGATTAACCACTAAGCGTAGGATTCTACAAGAAATGAATCCAGATATGACCGAAGATGAAGTGAATGAATTATTAGGTGAGGTTGCTGAAGAACAACCAGAAGAAACGCAAACCACTAACTTAGTTGATATACTTCAAGGATAATGGAAGATCAAGAGCAATTCGGTATGGCGTGGGCTAAAATACAAGACCTTGTGAGTTCAATGTATGGAAGGTTTCTCGCTTCTGATTTACCAAGCGAAACGATAGTTAAAGAATTAATTGATCTTGACTTAAAAACAATTCTCTTGAAGGACTTTAAACTGAATGGCGAAATAAATATTATCACCAACAATTATATTAAAACGCTTAAAACAATGGATGCTTTTGCAGACGTACCCGAAGGAACACTTCAAACCCTTATTCGTGCTGACGTTAATTTTTTTAGTGCAAAGGTAGGAGAACAATCAGAGTTAATGAAACGATTAATGATTGAATCCATTGTAGGACGACAATCTGAAGCGGTATTTGCTGAATCTCTTATTGCTGAAGGATGGAGAGAAAAACAGGCAAACAGTTTAGTGAATGATTCATTAAGAAGATTTAGTCGTAATGTGACAAAGGAAATGGCGAACAATTCGCCAGATGATTTTCTGTATATCTTTGACGGTCCGGTTGATGATAGAACAAGTGACGAATGTTTAGATATTATTGCACAAGGACCAATGACATTAGCAGAAATAGAATCATCATATCCCGGTGTATTTCAAGCGGGTACGCATTTTAATTGCAGACACGAGTTTGTGAGATATACCTCTAAAGAGCAATATCAAGGTGAGGAGGTCAAGGCTCTTGCGTAAGATAAAAAAAGCATCAGAATTACCAGACGTACCATTGAAAACGTGGGCGGACATTGGCGATCACGCTGCAAATGTCACGAGGAAATCAGTACGAGGTGGAAAGTTAGGCAAGGGGAAGCACGGTCAAGGGTATAGTAATGAATATGCAGAAATGAAAAAAGCGGGTAGAGCAGCACCAATAGGAGTGCCACAATCAAGTAGGCAAACCAGTTATGTTGATTTGACATTAACTGGGAAAATGCTTGGAGAATTAAAGAGGAATAAAACAGGAAAAGATTTCGTTGAAGTTGGTTTGTCTGGCTTTAACGCTAAAAAAGCTGAAGCAAACAAAAGTCGTGGATTCGATTTGTTTGACAGCAAAATATTGAATGAGATAGAAAAAGAGGTTTCTGGTAGAGTGGGAAATCAGATACAGTCTAATATAAAAAGCTATGCCAGAGATAAGGTCACGTTCAATGTTGGTAAATAACTCAAACAAGAGGTAAAAATGGAAGAAAAACAAGTCGAAGTCCAAGACGAAAAACAGGACACCGCTACAACTGCAAGTGAAGAAAAGCAGACCGTCAATACAGTTCCTTATGCTCGGTTCTCAGAACTGGTGGACGAAAAAAACAGCTTGAAATCAGAACTAAATGAAATCAAGAAGTCAATCGCTAACGATAAAGAGTCAAGACGTATGAAGGAATTGGAATCTAAAGGTGAGTACGATCAAGCCATTAGTGAAATGACCAACAAATATGAATCGGCTCAAAAGAAGGCTGATGCGTTTGACCAATATCAAGCAACCCGCCGTGAGGCGTTATTATCTAAGTTGCAAGAAGATGACCGAGAAATCTACGCTGATATGAGACTCGAAAAGTTAGAGGCTCACGTAGATAAAGTTTCTAATCGTCCCGCATCTAAAGTTCAAGTGGGTAAACCTGGTAGAGAAAATACTGGTGGTTTTGAATCACTAAAGGAATTTGCCTTGAAAGACCCGGATGGATATAAGAAGATGCGTAACGAGAAGAAAAAAGCATCAATCTGGGGAGACATCTTTGAAAGTTGATGGTAAAAAAGACACGATTGCCGGAGTGGACGTTGATCCACACGATGACATAATGGTTAAAACTGATTCTGAAGGTCAGCCCGAAGTTTCTATTTACGGTTCACCCGCATCCAGATTGGATATGGTTGATGAAATGGAAGCACGATATGACCGCCGTAATCGAGGTCTTTCTACCACTCATTTCGGATATTTCTCTGGGATTGATTTTGACGAAAACGGAAAAATTATAAAGGAGTAATTCCAAATGGCGATTACTAAAAAATCAACCATTCAAGCCGGTGAAGAAATTCTTGCTGATGCTATTATTGCGTTCCAAGAATCCGGTGTAATGGTTCCTCTCGTAACAACTGCTACTGCTCCACAAGGTGCGGGAACAGTTTCATTTCCTTACTATACTGATCCGGCTTCCTCTAATGTAGGCAGCGGAACAGATGGTTCGGATTACACTTCAACAACAACTCGTACAATTTCAAAGGCTCAAGCTACAATAGCTGAGTACATTGTACGTTCTGATGTAACCGACTTAGCAGTTCAGTCAAGTCCACAAAATTTGACTTCCGATGTTGGTAATATCATCGGACACGAACTGGCTCTTAAAGCAGATGACCTTTTGGTTAGCTTGTTTTCTGGATTCTCACAAACAGAATCCGCAGCCGGTACAGCAATGACACTTGCTCACGTATTTGGTGCAAGTCGCCAATTACACGCAGCCGGAAGCCCGATGCCCTTCAATATGGTACTTTCACCAAAATCTTGTTGGGGACCAAAAGGGTTGTTGCAACTCTTAATAAATACAAACTCTGGCTCTCAAATGGCAGATAACCCAACATCGCAAGATGCGTTGGCTAATGGGTTTGTTGGTCGTGTTGCCGGTGTAGATGTTTACTGGAGTGCTGAAATTGATGAAAACGTATCAAGTGGCGGGGATGCTGCTAATGGCGTTTTCTCTAAAGGTGCAATGGGTATGGGATTTGGTTCTGGTGGACCAATCACAGTAGAGGAGCAACGTGATGCTTCTGCTCGTTCAACCGAATATGTCGGTGTGCTAAATGCAGCCGCAATCGAGATTAAAGATACTTTTGGTGTCTATATGCTCGTGGATGTCAGCTAATAACTGACTTATTGATCTGGTGCGGAGTGGTTTATACTGCTCCGCATCGCTAAAAATTAAAGGAGTGAAAATGTACTTCAAAAAAGATAGCGGAAAAGTTTTTAAATACGATGAAACCAGACACGATCTGGAGTCACTAAAGTCACGATTTAAAGAATGTGACGAAAATGGAAAAGAAAAAGAAACAAAGAAAAAAGCGAAAAAGTAAATAGATGGCAAATTATTCAAGTTCACATACTGGGGCGGAAATAGATTCTGCGGTTGGTCGGCTCAAATCAACGGCGGTGACTGCGGGTACAGTTGCAGCGAGTTCTGGAGTTTGCGTTGATTCCAATAAGGATATTACCGGATTTCGGAACATTACCGGAACTGGAACTGCGACCTTTGCAAACTTCGTAGGAACTGGCAATATAGATATTGGCGATGCAGCCGGTGATACCGTTACAATAACCGCACAAGTTGATTCAAATGTAGTTCCTTCAGCAGACAATACTTACGATCTTGGTTCTTCTACTAAAGAATGGAAGGACATATACATAGATGGGACTGCTTATTTAGATGCTATAAATTTTAATGGCACGGCAATCACATCAACCGCAGCAGAGTTGAATATACTTGATGGAGTTACAAGTACCGCAGCAGAATTAAACATCCTTGATGGAGTTACATCCACCGCAACTGAACTTAATATTATGGATGGCGGTACGTCTGCGACTTCAACTACCCTCGCCGATGCAGACCGTGTAGTTGTAAATGACGGTGGCACAATGAAGCAAGTTGCATTAACTGACTTCGAAACATACTTTGAAAGTGCGTTGGATACATTGTCAAATGTGACTTCAGTAGGTACTCTTACATCTTTAACTACTTCTGGCAATATAGGCTTAGGAGTAACTCCTGATACTTGGCATTCAAGCTATGATGCTTTACAAGGTGCTAATTTTAGCTTATGTACAGATGCAACTGCTGGTGCAAGTAAAGCTGTAACTCTTGCTTATAATCAATATATAGATTCAGGGAATGCTTGGACATATATAAATGCTGATGAGGCATCATATTATCAACAATATAATGGAGATCATTATTTTGCTACTGCGGATGCTGGGAGTGCCGATGGAGATGTAACTAATAATACTAGGTTAGTTATTAAAAACGGTGGCTTTATTGGAATTGGTCTTACTTCGCCTTCAGAAATATTGCATTTAAATTCAGCAACTGCTGGTGGTGATACTACCATTAGGCTTGACCATTCCAATTCAGGCAGAGGAAATTTTTATCTTCGTTCTAAGAATAGTGGAAACCAAAATTGGTTTGTTATAGGTGAAGAAACAGATGGAGACTTTTTTACAATTATGGCTGATAATGATGGTAGTGGTGGAGGTGCAGGCAGAGTCGGTATTGGTGATATTTCTCCTGATACAAAATTACATATAAATGACTCAGGTGTAGATAAAGATGTGATGATGATAGAAGGTGCTATAGCAGCAGATGAAGATTGGTTAGGTATAGGGTTTAGAAGTAGTGCAAGAAGATATGCAAGAATAGCTGGTGGTTCTCACACTTATGCTCCTGATTATGGTATGATAAAGTTTGAGGTTTCAGATAGTGCTGATACTTTAGTTGAAAAAATGAGGATAGAGGGTAATTCAGGCAATGTCGGAATTGGTACTACTGCTCCTGTTAGTACGACACATATTTACGAAAACACAACTGCTACTGATTCTTCTGCTGGATTGACAATAGAACAAGCTGGCACTGGTGATGCTATATTACAATTCTTAGAGACTGGTACACAGCGTTGGGTAGTAGGACTTGATAATAGTGATTCAGATAAATTTAAAATATCTTCCGATGGAGATTTAAATAGCAATGCCAGACTCACGATTGACACATCAGGCAATGTCGGAATTGGAGATTCATCTCCAGCTGCAAAATTAGTTGTAGTTGGTGACTCAAGTATTGGCAGTACTACTAATGGTTTATATTTTGGAAATACGTCTGGCATTGGCTATATACAAGGAACAGATACAGAAGGAAGTGCTTATAATGCATTAGGATTTAAGACAAGTGCAAATTATGCACTTTATATAGATACTTCAGATAATGTCGGAATTGGTACTACTTCGCCTGACCAAATTCTTCATTGCAAAGTTGCATCTGGAGACCCTTCTATAGTTTGTGAAACTGAATCAGGTGGTGGTGCAAGATTAAAATTGATTGGTACAGATA
>VTLG01007750.1_pt1 | contig 30441 bp, 61 predicted proteins | sample 4694571 | NCBI WGS metagenome assembly VTLG01 (sample SAMN12604809, study PRJNA352737) | marine metagenome | biome: ENVO:00000447; feature: ENVO:00000209|ENVO:00000569|ENVO:01000036; material: ENVO:00002151; isolation source: viral sequences binned using virsorter ...
TGCCAAAATGTCATCTACATTAGAACAAAGAGCCGAGCATATCGAAGAAGAAGAAAGAATGGAAATTACTAGTGCTTTTAAGCGTTTAGATGGTAAGATGTACGCAAATAGAACTGACTTAACAATTTTATTTAAAGCGTTTGATAAGTATATAGAAACCTACCCTTTAAAAAATATGGATTGCAATAGTTGTAGGGTGGCTATATTAACATTCTGGAGGAGAGTAGTTAGGATATGGGAATAAATAAACTTTATGGACTTAAAAGAAATTAATTATATGGATTTAATAGAGCATTATACGCAACAATTTAAAGACAATATAAGTATAAAGGAGGTAGTTTATCAAATGGCAAAAGATAACCTAATAGATAAGCGAGAAATGCGTAATAGGGCTATAATTAAAGATTATTACCAGATGTTAAAAAAGAATAATCAAAGCACCAGAGAAATACAACAAACATTATCCTTTAAATACAATTTAAGTTTAAGAATGATACAGGAAATTGTATGGAGAAAATAATTCACAATCCTATTGCGTAGATTTTAAATTAATATGAACTAACTTTGTAAATTATGAGACATTTTAATATAAAAACCTCAGCAGAATTAACGGAAATTGACATATTTGGTCAAATTGGAGATTCATTTTTTGAAGAAGGAAATACTTTAGATTCTGTTAAGGCGGAATTGGAAAATATAAAAACAGACCTTTCAATTAACGTGGCTTCTTTAGGAGGTTCGGCTTTTGAGGGTTTGGCTATTCACGACTTAATTGCTTCGCATCCTTATAATACTACGGTCAATGTAGTAGGCGCAACTGCAAGTGCGGGTGCGGTTATAAGTGTTGCCGCAGACAAGGTTAACATTTCCGAAAACTCTTTATTCTTAGTGCATAATTCTCACGGTATGGCACAGGGAAACGCTGAAGATTTAGAAGCGGCTGCAAAGGATATGCGTAAGATTGACGATAGAATGACTAGTATCTTTATTAATAAGACAGGCAAAGAAGAAACCGAGATTAGGGAACTACTAAAAGAGGACAAATTTTTAGATGCTAACGAAGCCCTAGAATGGGGGTTTGTTGACAATGTTACTCAACCAGTAAAAATAGCCGCTAAACTAGACCGAAACAAAATTAAAAATAGCAATTTAACAGAAAATCAAAAACAACAATTACTTAAAACAAAAACAATGGATTTAACACCAATTACAAACCAACTGAAAGACCTCTCGGAAAAAGTTGGTGCGTTTATCAACGCAAACAAAGAGGTTAAAATCAGTGATGAAGCGGAAATATCTGCAACATTGTCTGAATTAAACGAGAACTTGAATGTTCTTGGAGAAGAAAATGTAGAGCAAAGCAATACAATAACTGCTTTAGCAGAAGAAAACAAAGCCCTACAAGAAGAAATAGCAAAATACAAAGCAACCCCAGTAGAGGTTACTGCAAAAGTTGACACTGAGCCAACTGAAGTAGAAGTTTCAAATGAAGGTGCTTTTGGCAACTTAATTAAATCAAAAATTTCAAACAGATTAACACGATAAAACAATGGCAAATTCAGTAACAACAAGTTTTACCCATACTTATAATGGGAAAGAATTTTTGCAAGAACTATTCTATAAGCCACAAGAGGGCGGACAAGATGTTTTTGCATTATATAAAGTGATGCAAGTAGTTGATAAAACTAACTTGTATATTCCAGGAAACTTATCAAAGATTTTACGTAAGTACACTACTTGTGGATTCTCTCAGCAAGGTACTTTGGCAATTTCTGACAGAACAATCTCAACTACTAAAGTTAAGAGTAACTTAGAAGAGTGCGAAGACGCATTTGATGGTACAGTATTCGAGGAAGCAATTAAAAAAGGTGTAGATATTGACGATTTACAAGGAACAGTTATAGAGGATATCCTAAGAAAAAAACTAATGGATGGTCTTGCGAGTGACATTCCTAGAATTTGTTGGTTTGCAGATGCGGGTAGTGGTTCTTCAGATTACGACCAGTTTGATGGTTGGGTGCATTTGATTGGAGACGTTTCAGGAAGTGTAGGACAGTATTTAGATATGAATACAGTAGCTGCAATCGAAGTAGGCGGTGTATTAGTAGCAGATGGTGCTATAACACTATTCAGAAGCATGTACGAAAACCAATCTAAGACGTTAAGAGCGGTAGACAGAAGCGAAAAGAAATTCTACGTAACTTCTACGATTATGGACAACTACCTTACTACGCTAGAGGATACTCAAAACGAAAGAGGACAACTAAACTTAGAAGATGGTAGTACGGTTGTAAAGTTTAGAGGAATCGAAGTAGTAGAAGTTAAAGGATGGGACACTCATTTAGCTGACGCTTCAAACCCACAAGCTGCGGGAGTTGGTGCTAATATGTGCGTATTTACAACCCCAGACAACTTGATTGTTGGTTGTGATGTTCTTAGTCCAATGAACGAAGTTAAGTCTTGGTACTCTGACGATGACGAAGTAATTAGAATGAAAGTGAAGTTTAAATTAGGTTGTCAAATCTTGCACCCTGAATTACTTTCTTTCGCATATTAATATTTAAAAACTAAGAAAAAATGGGACTAGCAAACGACCTAGTATTAGCTTGTAATGAGCAAAACAGAGCCGCATTAGCCCGAATTTTCGTTATTGAAACTTGTAACATTACTTCATTTACTGCGGGTTCGCTTCAGGACTTTACTGCGGTAACAACTGGAGTTGGTGACAAGTGGTACGAGTACGAAGGGGAGTTTAAGACAAAAAGTTTAAACTCTGAAGGTACTAACGAAAACGGAACTGCGACTTTTACAAATACAGTAGAATTTAAAATCAGAGGACTTGACAAAACCAAAAGTAAACGACTTCAAGAATTGATTGATTCAAAAGAAGTTACTGCGGTAGTAGAAGGTACTAATTCAACAGGAACTTATTTAAGGGGTTTTGTAGTTGGATGGGATAACATTATAGGAAAAGAAGCCGCTTGTATGGCTAACGTCAGCGCAACGATAGAAGGTGAACTTTCTGGTGCTAACGAATACACCGTTACCCTAACTGCTGAACACGCTGAGATAATCCGAGAATATGTAGGTACTATCGAATCAAATTCAAGTGGAACTGTTGACTTCGGTTCATAGAGTTTAATTTTTTGCGTATCTTTGAAGGGTGGTTGGTGGTAAACTGGCTACCCTTTTTAATATTAAATTATGAAAACAAAAGCAAAATATACAGTAATTGATAAGTACATTAAATGCGCTATACACGATGCTAAAGGAAAGCATATTTTAGCCGATTGTACACAATCTGAATTAAAGAAACTCTATGAAAACGGACACAAAGACAAAATCAAGTGCAAAGAATAGGATATTAGCAAGTGTTACAGGTGTTCAAACTCCCAACGTAACAAGGGAGAACATAGATTTAAAAGATTTAAGAAGCAAATGGATTCCTTTTTTTAAAGGTTCTAAGAATGTCTGGATAAACGACTTAGCCCTAAGAAAGCGAAGAAGTGCTACACACGGTGCGGTATTAGAAAGCAAAGTAACTTATTCTATCGGTAAGAAATTACTATTTACACAGGACAACGAAGCGGTAGAATTAAACGATTCTCAAAAGGCGTATTTTGAAGAAATAAATGCTAATGACGAATCCTTATACGAGGTTTATGCTAAGGTACAAGCTGATTATATTGAATTTGGAAACGCTTATATTGAGGTTGTTAAAAAGGCGGGTAGGATTTCTTTATTTCATAGAGATGCTACTACGGTAAGAATTTCAGTAAACGGAGAAAAAGCATACATAAGCAACTTCTGGAGGGATATAGGCGAAACAACCAACTACCCTAATAGAGATTATCCTATTAGTGAGATAGATATGACTGGTAAGAAGTCAAACTATTTAATCCACGTTAAAAACTACGAACCAGAATACCAAACCTACGGAGTGCCTGACTATTCAGGTGCTTTAAAAGATGCTGACATTGAGTACAAAATTTCTACTTTTAATCTTGACAAGCTAAACAACGGATTCTTTCCTAGTGTTTTATTGCAGTTATTTGGCGAACCGCCTGATGGTAAAGACCCACAACAATATGTTAAAGACATAGTAAACAAGTTCACAGGAGAAGGAAACGCTAGAAAGGTAGTAGCTGAACTCTTAGACGATAGGGAACAAGCCGCTAATATTCACGAATTTACAACACCACAAACAGGGGAGTTTGTAGAACTTAAACAACTAGTAAAAGAGGGAATTATTGAAGGGCATCGGTGGCACTCGGCTTTAATGATGCAGATAAGCGGAAAGTTGGCTAATTCTAGTGATATTAGAACCGCTTTCGAGATGGTAAACAATACCGTAATACCCGCATACAGGAAACCTATTTTAAAGGTATTTAAGAAACTTTTAGAAGAAACCCCTCTAGGTGGGTTAGATTTGGAAATTATGCCTATACGACCTGTTTCTAGTGCTGACAGAGTTAATGTAAGCGAAGTTTGGACTATCAACGAGTTAAGACAAGAAACTGGAAAAGATGCAATAGAGGGCGGGGATGAATTTATAAAACGAGAAAAAGAAAATGGCATTTAATACTAAAATAGTAACCATAGCCGATGTAGCTAGTGAGTGTATACCTAATTCCTCTTTTGATACCGAAGTTTTTAGCAATTACATCTTACCAACTCAAAGGCAATATTTAAGGGATTTACTAGGAGAAACTTACTATAATACTATCTTGACTAGTGTAGAAACTACTATTTGGGTAACAGAGAACGAAACTCTTTATGATAACTTTATTAAACCGATGATGTGTTGGTATATCTTATACGAAGCATTACCACAGGTAAGAAACAAAGTAACTAGTCAGGGGATAATGGTTAATGATACGGAGTTTTCACAACAAAGTAGTAGAACGGACTATGGTGCTTTAAGGAACTCTATTTTATCAACCGCTGAAAGGTGGAAAAGTGACCTTAAACAATATGTAAAAGACATACAAGAGGACAATTCTAGTGCTTATCCTGATTATGACGATGGGAAAGACGAAAGTAGTAACAAGTACGGATTTATATTAATATGACAGAGACATTAATAGGCGGTTATTCTTTGGGTAGTGGAAGTGCTAATTGGACTTCTTCATTACTTACAGATTATTCGTTTTTTTTTCTGGATTTAATATGGTCTAATGTTACTGGAACAGGAACTATAAGTATAAGACAAACGGATGGAACGGAGTACGAGACTATCCAAGAGGTAACGCTTTCAGGAAGTGAAAGTTTTACAGAAATAAATAATATAAATGTAAACAAGAAATATCTCAATATAAGATTCGATGGAACTGCGACAGGAAAGTTTTCAGCAATATTGACCGCTAGTCAAAACAACCTACAAACGCATAACGCAAGTTTTGATACACACGAACCTTTAAAGAGATATACTTTAATGTTAAGTTAAATGGATTCTTTGCACGTAGATTTACCAAACGCACAAATACACAACCCTAAAGATTTTAGCGGTGCGGCTAAGAATACGTTTCCAGTAAAAAGCGAAAAGGGGGGTTTGTTGTGGGAAGCTAGACAACAACTACCTAACGTAAAACAGTTTGTAGATGCTACAAGTGGAGTAGCATCAGAGGTAGACCAAGATTCATACATTTTACTAGGAACTCCTTCGGCTTTTTGGGATGGTGCTTCGGAGAATGATTATGTAAGATATGACGCAACTCTAGACACTTGGTATGCTATTACTCCTGTAAATGGAACTAGAGTATATGACGAAAACTATAACGGATATTGGATTTATGATAACGGTTGGAGGGGAGATAGTTTCCAAATTACCAAAGCCCTTTCTAATGCTGAAATAAAAGCCCTTAATAGTACTCCTATATTGGTAGTTTCCGCACCAGTAGGAAAAAGTATAGTAGTAACAGATTGGAGTTTAAACATAGACTATACCGCACCCGCTTTTGCGACTGAAGACACTCTTTGGTTAAAGACAGACACCGCTACAAGACCGCAAGGGGTTGACGATACTATATTAGGTTCTACGGTAGACAGAATAAGAAACGGACAATTTGATGCTACGACTGGTTGGGTTGCAACAAGTACTCAGATTATAGCAGAAAAAGCCCTTTATATTACGACAGATTCAGCCGACCCTACTGCGGGAGGTTCTACAATATCAATAACAGTTAATTTCAGATTGATATGATTCAGGAAAAATTAATAGGACAGTTAAGACCATCTACTACAGGTGCGGAGGTTGTTTATACAGTACCTTCTAATACTACTTCTATTATTAAGAGTATTTTTTTATCTAATACATCTAATTCCGCAGTCGAATACAGTATCTTTGTAAGTACAGGAACTACATACGATGAAACAACCGCTTTGTATTTTGAAATTTCTTTAGCGAAAAATACAAGTGATAACATAAATACATACATTGCTCTTGAACAGGGTAACGTAGCAATTAAAATTAATTCAGCAAACGATGCAACCATAACTTTATTTGGAGCAGAAATAACTTAAAAAATGAGAAAAAGTACAATAGTAGAAACTTCAGTTGGAAGAACTAAAGTAATAAATTTAGAAGGCGAAGAAATAGGAACAACCGCAACAACTTACGCAAGTGGAGACTTAATAGGTGGCAAACTAACCCTAACAGATGCTTGTTTGGAGGTAGGAAGCGAAGCTACCTTAGTGAGTGTTACCATAGGAGATTTAGACAAACAAAATCAACCCTTAGATGTGGTAATTTTCAACTCAGACCCTAGTGGTACGACCTTTACAGATGATTCAGCGTTAGACGTAGCGGATGCAGATTTACCTAAGATTTGTGGTAGCGTTTCAGTAGTTGCTACGGATTATGCAGACTTTGCCGATTCTTCGGTGGCCACAAAAACAACTATCGGGCTAATTTGTGAAGCGGTAGGTAGTGACGATTTATATGCTTGTATAGTTTCAAGAGGAACTGGAACATACACCGAAAGCGCATTGAACATAAAATTAACTTTCTATCAGGATTTCTAATGGATAAGAAAAAGAGGTTATTAATTTTTAAAGAAACTGGAACTTCAGAACCCGCCGCAGAAACTAGGCACATAATGAAGTGGACTTTAACAGACCCCGCTGATTTAGTAGTAACCCTTTGGAATCAACAGGGAACTATTACTAACGATTACGATGTTGATTGGGGGGATGCTTCTTCTGATACAGGAGTTACTACTGCTGACAAATCACATACCTACGCTTCGACAGGTACTTACGAGGTTAAAATTACAGGACAATTTGCGGGGTTAAGAATGGGTAGAGTAAATGCTACTGAAAGAGCTAAACTTACTGAATTTTCCAACTGGGGCACTACTGAGATAAATGGAGTTCGGGATATGTTTACAAATTGCCTTAATATGACTTATACCGCAACAGATGCTCCAGACTTAACAAATCTTACTGCAACTTCGGGAACAGAGTTAAGAAGTATGTTTGTTGGTTGTGATTCAGTTGTAACCCTTGACTTATCGGGGTGGACAAATACAGGTAATTTCTCAGGTAGTGCATTGTATGCTTTTCAAAGTATGGATAGTTTACAAAAACTAGATATTACAGGATGGGATTTGAGTTCAGTTACAGACTTCAGTTATGTTTGCCAATCATCAGGAGATTCTACAAATGGATGTGAGTTTATTATGCCTAATTTAAATTTAGCTGCTTGTACTACCATTAGAAATACATTTAATGGAGCTAATGTAAAAAGCTTCAGCATCAATGGTTGGACTTTTAAAAGCAGCGGTACAGTAAATGCTGCCTCGCTATTTCAAGGTGCTGAAAAGGGAACAGGGGTGACATCTTTTACATTAGACCTTAGTGGGTGGACTAATACTGCTCGTTTCAATAAACTTAGTAGTGCTTTTAGAAGTATGGTGGGATTAACCACATTAAATACAACAGGATGGGATACTTCTAACGTTACAACAATGGAGTATTGTTTTTACGTTAATAATGATTTAACACAAATAGATGGATTGTCAAGTTGGAGTACTGCATCTATAACAGGAACGGGTTTACAGTATTTTATGTACTCGACACGAAGGTTGAACTTTGGAGCAAGTGCTACATCTAATTTTGGTACTAATTTCGGTAGTATGTCAGGAGCAACAACATTAAGAGGTGCATTAGCATTATGTGGCGATTTAGCTTCGGGTAGCGCACCCCCAAATATTAGTAACTGGAATGTATCAAATGTTACAAATCTTATTCAAACATTCTATCAGTTAAAATGGACTGGCGAAGATACATTAGATTTAGCAAGTTGGGATGTATCAAGCGTAACAACTATAAAGCAAATGATTTATAATATAGCGGGTTCATCTCCAGAAATAGACTTTTCAGCTTGGGAGCTTTCAAGTAGTTGTACTGATTTTTCACAAGCTTTCAGAAATGCACAAACAACCCCTTTTGCTTTTACAGATAGCAATTGTGACCTATCAGGGGTAACTACTATGAATTTATGTTGGTATCTTACAGGTAGTACTTCTATTACGTTTAAATCAGGAATGAGTTTTGCGGGAATTACTGATATGACAAACGCATTAAATGGTTCTTCTATAAGTACATCAGACTATGACGCTTGGTTAATTTTATTAGACAATTCTAATAGTAATTCAGTTGTGGCTCATTTTGGTAGTTCAACGTATACTGCGGGAGGAACTGCTGCCCTTGCTAGAGCGAGTTTAGTTACTAAGGGGTGGACTATAACAGATGGAGGAACTGCTTAAAATTGAGATATGAATATAATAGAAAAAGATAACCCTAATAGATGGTTTTACATTAAAAAATCTGGCACAAAAGAAGAAAGTTTAATTGTGTTTGGGAATGTAGGCGAACAGGGGAAAACTGAAATAGAAACATCAGATGCAAATACCTTAGAAGCGTATTTAACAGAAGATGAATTAGAAGTAAAGATAAATGAAATAGCAGAAGTTGAGGATTATTATAAGGATTCGGTGGAACAGGGTTCTTTGAAATTTCAAATGCCTTCTGATAAATATCAAAGCCCTGAAATTGAATAGATATGAGTTTACCAATAAGCGTAAAAGAGTTCGGGAAAAATCCGTTATCAGCAATAGCGGTACTTAGTTTAGTGGCGGTAATCTATCTCTATGTAGATGTACGTAGTACAATGCAGTCACAGATAGATTCTTTAACAGAAGAAGTACAAGCGTTAAAAGCTGACAATAAAGAACTACAACGTCAGTATATTGAATTAGCAAAATCAATAAAATGAGAATAACAGCCCTATTGACGATTTTATGTTGGATGGTCATTTTTATTGGTTGCCCAAAAAAAGAACCTAAATACACATACAATCCTACTCCGTTTGATTCTTTGATGCGTTTAGGAGATTCAGCAATTAAAGTACTAAGTACCCAAAGGGTTGAGGAAAGACAAATGGTTGATTCGTTGCATAGCACAATTGACCATATCGCTTATACGTCAAGAAACGAGATACAAGGGTACGCAGAACAATTACAGGAAAAACACGCTAGAAGGATTAGAATGAAAGATAGTATTATATATATACGTAAATACGATACTATTGTAACAATTATAGAAGTATTGAAGTATGATACTATCCACAAAGACACTATTATTTATCACTCGATTTTTAAAAAGAAATTATTTTGAAAGTAAGCGCTAATTTTAATTTAAAAGAATTTATTGACCCTTATACGTATGGAAAGTTCGGGGATTCATCAATTTGGTTTATAGACAGTAGAATAATAACATTGGCGCAATTTATAAGAGAACGTCTAGGAAAAGCGTGTACGATAAATAACTGGTCTAATGGAGGTCAGTATCAATATAGTGGATTTAGACCGCCACAATGCACCGTAGGGGGTAAATTAAGCCAACACAGATTTGGTAGGGCAATAGACATAAAGGTTTCAGGTATGCCGCAAAATGGCGCACCAGAACTACGAGAAGATATTATAAAAAATTATTCAATATATCGTAAAGTCGGACTTACTACTATCGAAGATGGAGAGTTTGCGCCTACTTGGTGTCATATAGACATCAGGGACACAAATCAGGAGGAATTGAAAATAGTAAAACCGTGAAAATAGAAAGGAATGCTAGAAATAGCATTACGTTACATATCGAATTTAACCCTAATAAAGATTGGGAACAATGGTTTCTTTTAAGTTCAGACAGACACCACGACAACCCAAAAACTAGACAAGATTTAGAAAAAAAGCACCTAGACCAAGCCCTAGAAAGAAACGCTTTAATAATGGATTTTGGGGATTTGTTTTGTGCTATGCAAGGGAAATACGACCCTAGAGGTGTTAAGGGAGATTTAAGACCAGAACACCAAGTAGCCAATTATTTCGATGCCTTAGTAGACACTTCTGTCGAATTTTATAAACCCTATGCGAAAAATATCGTACTTTTGGGTAAAGGAAACCACGAAACCAGTATTTTAAAAAGACAAGAAATAGACCTTAATCAAAGATTAATATACGGATTGAACAAAGAAACAGGAAGTAAAATAGTTTCTGGTGGTTATTCAGGATGGATTCAATTAAGGTTTAAAAATGCTTTAGGAAGAAAGTACAGAGGTGGAGAAACTTTCAATCTTTGGTATCATCATGGCTTTGGCGGGGGAGGACCTGTAACTAAAGGTGTAATTCAAGCAAATAGAAGGGCAACCTTTTTGCCAGACGCACATCTAGTAGTAGGAGGACATGTTCATGAAGAATGGCGAGTAACCTACCAAAGAGCAAGATTAACACAAAATGGGAAACCTTACCAAGATGAACAACTACATATCTGCTTACCAACTTATAAAGACGAATACAGAGATGGTGCGGGAGGTTGGCACATTGAGAAAGGTAGACCACCGAAACCATTGGGTGCGGCGTGGTTGAGGTTTTATTACGACAGGGCAAAAGATGGGGAAGCCGCAAAACACATTAAATATCAACTAATAAGAGCAAAATAAAAAATTATGAAACTAGCAACTAAAGTATTATTAGGAAAAGTAAAAAACGTAGCATTAAAAGTAGCAGACCATACCCTTTTGGGAGGTGCTATAAGTAAAACAACAGGAACAGATTTAAGCCCACAGGGTAAAATACCATATATGGAAATCGCAGCGAGTCTAATTCCTGTGGTATTGTTAATTTCAGTTCTGGCAGGTCTTATAACGGTCGACCAACTAAAAGAGTTATTGAAACTATTTTAGAGTTCTGGGTACTCTATAAACACTCAGATAATTTCATTTTAGGTTTAGCCCTCTCCTTAATTGGAGGGGGTTTTTTTATGCTTTTTAGGTATTTTTTAAAATATTTTTTTACCCTTTTCTTATCAGGTAGCTTAAAAAAAGTTTATTTTTTTTTAAAATAAATTTGGTGGTTATATTACTTTGCTTTATATTTGTATTAACAAAATTAAAACAAACCAAAATGAACTACTTAGAACACACAACGATTTACAAAGCATCAAACGGAACAGAATATAAAAAAATTAGATTACAAGAATATAAAGAAGGACACCACAAAGCAACAAACAAATTTTATATTAACGGAAAACAAGTAAGAAATCACGAAAGATGGGTTTGTGAGGACACATTAGATAATACACACCCTAGAGATTGTGTAAGTACAGAAAAAAAATGGACTAAATAAACCCTTTAATAAACCTAAAAATGAAAACAAAAAAACCATCCTTAGAAGAATTAAAAGAAATTAGCAAAAATTTATTAAAGCCAAAAAAAACAAAAGGCACAAAACCATCTTTTGAGGATTTAAAAAAAGCAAGTGAAATAGTTAAAAAGAAATTAGAAAGTAAAAAAGAACAACAAAATATAATTAATTATTTAACCAAATAATAACAACCCTTTAAAAACCTAAAAATGGAAATCCAACTAACACTAGAAGAAGAAGATTTTAACCTTTGGGGAACTAAAGAAACCTTTGAAGTTGATTTTGTAGAAATATGTGGCGAAGATTATATACACTCGCTAACCCACAAAGGACACGATTTAAGCCCTTTAATTGACAAACATACAGATTATATATGGTCTGCAATTAGAGAACAGGAAATCGCCTTAAAACAAGCGAGAATAGAAGAAATAGCCGAACAACAATTTGAACTCGAAAGAGGAAATTAAACCTTAGAAAAAATGATACAAATAAAAGACCAAAAGAAATTCAACCAAGTTGAGGACTACGATGTTTCAGAACTTAGATGGAGAGGAACAAACGCAAAAAACGAATGTTTAGGGTACATAGGAACTCTACAAATCAACGATAAAACTTATACTGGCGAACACTCAAATACCGATTATTTACAAGAATTTGGGTTTATTTTAAAATTTATTTAAATTTTTTTTCTATCAGGTAGAGCAACTTTTTTTAACTTTTTTTTCATAAAGCCCTTGTTTATTTAAAATAAATATATACATTTGTAAAGCCATAAGGCAACAACTTAAACCTAAATAAGATGAATACTAGAAGAACAATAAATAATATCTACAAAAAAGAAGGTTTTGAAAATCTGTATGTAGTTAATTACTCACACAATTGGGATATGAGAGGAAACAATTCTTGTTTGATACGAGAAGAATCAGTTAGGTTTATAAATGGTCAAATAGAATTTTATGACAAAACAAGATTGCAAGAAATGAGTAGAATCTTAAAAGCTTCTCAAAAAGAATTGGTAAAACTAATAACTGAAAAAATAAACGAATTAAACCAAACCCCTTAAAATTAATAATAACAAGGGGGTTAAGCACCCCCCAAATTAAACCTAGAAATTATGACTTTTAAAACACTGACAACACTTGACCATTTAAAGGCACAAAGCGAAAAAAGATTAATGAAAGACACCGAGCAGCTAAAGAAGTTGATTATGGAACAAAATTCTTGGGCTACAGAACAGATGTTTGAAATCGGATACTTTTGGGATGAACCACACTCGATGTGGATAGATTTAGATGGAAAGACCTTAACTATCGATGGCGAGGATTTAGGCGAATGGCTTTATAGAAATTGTAAAACATCTTGCTATAGTGACAACACTGACAAAAACATTGTATTTCAATCATTTGTATAATTAACTAATAAACCTAATAAAATGGAAAATTTTAAACTTACACCAAAGCAAAAAGAAATGTACAATTTTGTATGTGAACAAACAAAAAAAGATGGTTATGGATATGTAGAATGTGGGAAATGGAAAACGTTTGACCAGAAAGTATTTGAAACATTGATGGAAAAAGGACTTGTAAAGCATCAGGACAAAACTGACATTGTATATGGTGCATATTGTCTAATTCCAACTAAATAATAACAAGGGGGGTTAAACACCCCCCAAATTAAACCAAATGAAAGCAAAAGAAATACAAGAACTCAGCGACCTACATTTAGAAATAAAACTAATGGAAGGTAATGTTAAAACTTCGGAAAACTTGGCTCTATTGCCCTTTTATGACACAAGCATACATAGAACCCTAAGAGAAGAAAAAAACAAGCTACAAGCCCTTAAAATGGCTTATAACGATAAAATTAATAACCTAACTAAATACTAATGAAATTAACAGACGTTAAAATAGCAGACATACAACTAAATGACTTTCCAGACTTTACCGATGCTTACGTAGTAGAAGCAAAGCGAAACGGAAAGCAATTAACAGAGCAAGAATTGGAACAAATACCTAACGATTTTATTAACCAGTTTATCTTTGATAATCAGTTGCATATTAAATAAATTATTAATTTAAAGTAAATTTAAAAAAATGAGTAAAGAACTTAACTTAGTGGGAGTAGATACTTTCGCAAAACTTGCGGGAATAGATAGAATAGAAGCGTATTCTTTAATCAAACCGCAAAGAATTATACCTACTGTAATTGGAAGTAAAAAATTCATCGACATTAATAAGTATAACCCTAAAAACTATAAAAAATGATACTAAGAACACCAACAGAAGTAGAGTTAGCAGTATTTAAATATCTGGATATTCTACACGAAGAAAACAAAGTAGGAATTAGAGCAATTATAAAGAAGTGGAACTTTGACACAGACACCGCTTTAAAATTAATTCAACTTTGGAACAAGAATCACGGTAAAGATTATAAATTAATAGAAACCCTTTAAACCAAAAAAAATGAAATTATCTGAAATCTTAAAAGACGTAAACGTACCCAAAAGCCAGTTTAATAAGTTTGGCAATTTTCACTACTCAACTCGTGACGATATGCTTTCGGTTATTAAACCCTTATTAAGTGCTAATGGTTTACGATTAAACGAAACCGAAGAAGTAGTGTGCATAGGAACTAGATACTATATTAAAAGCACCGCTTCTATTTTTGAAAATGGCGAAGTAATTGCTCAGTCTGTAGGATTCGCAAGAGAGCCAGAAATAAAGAAAGGAATGGACGAAAGTCAGTTAACTGGTACTGCTACTACGTATGCTAGAAAGACCGCTTTATGTGGGTTGTTTTCTATCACAGGAGACGAGCAAGACCCTGACCAAATGAACAACAAGGAAAACAAAAAGGAAGAACTAAACCCCAAGCACCCTAAATGGAAAGGCGCACAGGAAGCCCTTATAAATGGTCAATGTACAATTGAACAAATCAAATCTAAATACGAACTAAGCGACACTAATACAACTTTATTATGTTTAGAATCAGAGCAAGTGGATGCGGTAAAATAATGACCAATTCCAGAAAAAAGGGCGAACTTTCTAAAACTTGTAAAACCTATTTAGAGGACTGGCTTAAAGAGAAATTGTACAACCGAAAGAAAGAGATTACCTCTAAGTATATGGATAAGGGAAATTTGATGGAGGACAACGCTATTGACTTTATTAGCGGTCAATTTGACAAGTTTTACTTAAAGAACGAAAAGCACTTTGAAAATGACTACTTTACAGGTACTCCTGACATTATCCAGAACGACTATTTAATAGATGTGAAATGTAGTTGGTCTTTCTCTAGTTTTCCTTTGTTTGAAAAGGAAATAAACAAAGATTACTATTATCAGGCGCAAGTATATATGGAACTAACAGGAAGAGATAATTACAAGCTAATTTATTGTCTAATGGACACCCCTGAACACTTAATAGAAAGCGAAGCGAAAAGCCATTGTTTTAGAACTGGCTTTGAGTTTGACGATGTCATAGATAGGTTTAAAAAAGAAATGACCTATTCAGATGTTGACGAAAAATTAAGAATGAAAGTATTTGAAATCAAAAAAGACCCCGAAGTGATAGAACAAATCAAACAAAGAGTTTTAGAATGTAGGGAATATATTAACCAATTAAATTACTAAAATGGAAAAGCAATATATAAATGGAGTATTTTTTAAAGAAAAGGTTTTTGAAAATGGAGGAAGCCAAATTAAAACATCTATCAAAGTAGATGAATTTATAAAACAACTTCAGGAAATCAAAAACGAAAAAGGTTACGCAAATATAATTATTAGCAAAAGAAAGCAACCCTCAGACAAAGGGATTACTCACTATGCTACTGTTGATACGTGGAAGCCAGAAAAGAAAGAAAAAACTAACGATAAATTACCTTTCTAATGACACTACAAGACACCGAAGGAAATAGCATAATAGCTACTAAAGTAACCGCTAATCAAATCAATCTTTATTTAAACCTATTAGGCAAAAGCAAGAACATCGGTTGGGTAGACCCTATTAATAGAGTATTTAGGGTAAAGCGCAAAAGAGCAAAGCATTTGCTTAAAAAAGCCGATTCCTATGGGTTTAATTATCATATAGTATCTACAGGGCAATTATTTGATTACGTACTATTAACTGACGAATACGGAACTTATAAGATACCTAAAGAAGTTGTATTAAGTGGTAAGTTTTTATTCTTCAAACAACAGGGATTTGAAAAGCAAATATTTTTAACCTTAACTGAAATTGAAAAATATGACATTAAAGCCACTTAAATGTTTGAAATGTGAAAAGGAATTTATTTATAGCGCATATAGATATTTAAACCTATGCTCTAATAATTGTTTTAAAACCTATAAACCTAAAAAAATGAATAATTGTAAATACTGCGGAAAGGAATGTAAGCTAGATTACTGCTCTGTTCAGTGTGCCGATAGACGTACTAAGATTCTTCTGGATATAGACAACAGAAAAAAACAACAAAGACAAAACAGAAGAAAGTTTACAACCGAAGAACTAGAAAAGTTTGATAAAATAAAAGAATACTTATGCAACTAACAAAAGAAATATTAAAAGAAAAAGGATTTACCAAAAAAGTAATTTATCCTTATACCTATTGGGTACAACAAGAAGATGGTGTTGGTTTACGACTTCTCTATTATGTTGATTCTTGGGAGGTATCTGTCGGAGACGATAAATATGGTATTTTATTTAACAAAATTACAACTGAAGAAAAATTAGATATAATTATACAAGCATTTGAATAATGGAAATATACAAAATAAGCGCAACAGGTAAACGATTGCCAAAGGTCTTAAAAAACAAGGACTTTTACTTTCAGGAGAAACGAACCGCAGAAGCGTTGGTTAAGTTCTTTGAAACAATGGTAAAAGAAAAAGTAAAATGGAAAGCTGAAATAGTTTACCCATTAAGCCACGATGAAGCGTTTAAACAAATATCTAAAGCGTATGAAGTTAACAATGTATAAAGGTCTGGGAGGGCTTAAACCTTTAGATACTGAGGACGAGGAAAAGCTAAAAACATTACCTAAAGATTGGGAGGGCTTTGTAACTTTAAAACACCCTAGAAACTACGAATTTCATAAAAAGTATTTTGCTTTGATGAAGTTAGGTTTTGAGAATCAAGAGCGTTATAAAAACAAAGACCATTATAGGTATGTAATGCAGATGAAAGCGGGGTTTTATGACCCAGTAGAAACAGACAAGGGAACTATCTATCTACCTATAAGTGTAAGTTTTGGTAAGATGGAAGAAAACGAATTTCAAGACCTCTACGAGAAAGTTTTAATAGAAGTATCAAATGACTTAGGGCTTGGAACAAATGAATTATCTAAAGAAGTTGAATGTGAATTAAACGGTTTTTACTAATGGAAGAAGAAATATATTACTGCGATAATTGCCAAAGCTACCGCCCTCATTACCTAGTTTCGTCAAATGGAAGGACTATGTTTCAATGTGAGGAGTGTGAATTTTAATCAGGTGGCTTTAAAAAAATAAAAAAAAGTTTAATATTTATTTGGTTATTAAGTATAAGAATATTACTTTTGAATTGTATTTATAAATTTAAAATACATTGTTCTTTGAAAGTGTTGGTAAAACAAAGTTGAGTTTACAGGAAACTAAGACGCACACCCAAGCGAACGCTCAGATTAGCGAAATGCAGCTATAGACCTTTGGTTATTTTAGTCCCTTATTCGTTAAGGATAGCAAAATGAGGTTGGGATTTGGCTCTGTGAATAGTAAGTATACCGAAGCGTGGCAAGTGGCTTGAATGGTTAAAGTCGGATGAAACGAAAAGCCGAAAAATTAGAAATAATTGCCAAACAAGAAACGTATTGTTAGCTTACAGACCGCACTTAAACCAAAGTAAAACAACGGAAAACATAAGAGCGTTAAGTCGCTTCACTTTCTTAGACAATGTATCAAATAAAAAGGATAGAAAACAAAGGATAGACACAACTATTAAAAAGGAGGGTAATATAATCTGGCAAGAAATCAGCCCTCAACCAAAAAATGATAAAAACTATAACTATTAGAACCAAAGCGGAACGGAAACCGAAACCTTTTTTTTATAATAAATAAACCTTAAAACTGAAATTATGAGAAACCAAAAAACACTAGACAGATTACAAAAAAAAGCTGAAGATAAAGGTAGGATGCCCTCATTGGTAAAAATATCCGAATTGCTTTTTGAGTTGGGTATAAAGCACGAATTATATTCAATTTGGGAAACCAAGCACACTAAACCATCTGGATATACATATACTACTGGAGGGGGTACAAGAGTTTATGAAGGATATACATTAAGAATACCAGAAATAAATTTAAACGCAAAATCTAACGACAGTTATTATTCTTACAATACTTACCATTATGCAAGAGATATAGTAGAATTGATAAATAATAAACTTAAAACCAACAAATAGAAACTATGACAACAATAAACGAGCAAGACCTAAAGAACCTAAAGACAGTAAAAGAGTACGCTGATGAAATCGGTGTGAAACCTCAAAGAGTTTACCAAATGATAACAGAGGGAAAAGTAGAAGAATTTAAAATAGACAATTTTACTTTTATTAAGTGTTAATAACTTCTAAAGCTAATATTAGTTTTATATTGATTTAATTTACAATTTTGTAATATGACAACAAGCGAAAAAGTGAAGAACGCTATTGAAAAACAAGGAAGGAAAAAAACTTGGTTGGCTGAGAATTTAGAACTTAGCCGACCTACTTTAGATAATCGGTTAAGTAATGATAACTGGCAACCAGAAGATATTACTCGGCTTAAATCTTTAGGACTAATATAAATTTTTTTGTATAAACTTTTTACAAATAAGTAAATGGAAGGATGGATTAAAATTCACTATAAATTTTTAAATTGGGAATGGGCTAACGACCCTAAGATGGTAGCTTTGTTTATTCATCTACTTTTAAAAGCAAATTATCAGGGTAGGAACTGGAAAGGTCAGGACATAAAAAGAGGGCAATTAATTATAGGGTTACATAGTTTAAGCGCAAGTACTGGAATTTCCTTGCAATCACTTCGCACTTGTCTAAAAAGGTTAAAATCAACAAACGAAATAACAATAAAATCAACAAACAAATATAGCTTAATTACTATCAGGAACTACGACATATACCAGTACGAACTAACAAACAAATCAACAAGCAAACTAACAAACAATCAACAAACAACTAACAAACAACTAACAACACCTAAAGAAAGTAATAAAGAAAGAAAGAAAGAAAAACAAGACAGTAACCCCCTAAATGACAAAGAAAAATTTGGAAGGTTTCTGAAACTTTTTAACGACATAGCTAAAAAGAATTATAGAGGTTGCTCAAAAAGTAAAAGATTATTTAAAGACAGAATAAAAGATGGATATAAATACGAGGACTTTGAGAAAGCTATTATAAACCTATATGCTGACGATTATCACAAGGAAAATTCTTTTAAATGGGCTACTCCTGAATTTATCCTTAGAAGCGAGAAGATAGAAATGTACCTAAACAAACAACATAAATCTAACAAATATAATATCGTATGACTTGGCTAACTACTTACAATTTAAGAAAATCACTAGAGAATATCTACGAAAATGGACTACCCAAAGGTGTAAGCGTAGGTTGGGAAACGTGGGATGAATTTTATACTGTTTTAAAGGGAACGACTACTTACTGGGGAGGGTTAAGTTCACACGGTAAAAGTTATATGCTATTCAACGTCTTAAAAAACCTATCAGACTTGTATGGTTGGAAACACGCTATCTTTTCTCCTGAAATGGGAAACGCTGACAGGGTAATGGCTAAACTTATAAAGATACACTCTGGGAAGGATATGGAAAAAGAATTTATGAAGAAAGACGAATTTTACAGATGGGTAACAGAACTAGCCGATAAGTATTATATTCTCCAGTTAAAAGACGATGAACTTTATTTGGACAGATTTATAACCGAGTGTAAAACTTTACTAATAAACGAAGAAATAGACACGATTACCCTAGACCCCTTTAACGAACTACGACACTCCTACGAAAAGCACGGTGGAAGGGAGGACAAATACCTAGAGGACAGATTAACAGAGATACGTAGATTGGCTATGGAATATAACGTACATATAAACATAGTAGCACACGCAAGAAGCGACAAGACGAATAAAAGAGGACAACACCCTGAACCCCCCAGTATGTACGAATTCTCAGGAGGGGAAGCATTTGCTAATAAAGCTATGAACGTAATTTGTATTCATAGACCAAAAACAGACAACGGAGGAAGGGAGTTTCCAGACCACAATCAAACGTCAGTAAGTTTCCAAAAGATAAAACCCGAAGAAGTAGGAAAGAAGGGCGGGGTTGATATGTGGTACAGAAATAATCAATTCTTTGATAAAATTATACCCTCAACGCCATTTTAAAGCGTTCTAAGGGCTTTAAATAGAAAAATAGTATAAACATATAATAACAACATAAAACCGCTTAAAATGGATAAAATAGCACTAGATAAATTCTTAACAACACCTCTAGGTTTGAGAAAAACTATATTTTTAGAAGAAGTATATGATAATTTTTCTGAGGATTTTTGGGAAGAAAATCAAGATTGGATAGAAAATTCAAAAACCTGTAACAACTGGATAGATAAATGTGATTACAATGAATACTATCCTAGATATACAAGTAAATTAATTGAAAGGGCTTTTAAAATTTATAAAAAATGAAAAAACTATTAAAAAAAATAAAATCAATAGCAGACAAATATTATGGAGGACACTTTACTATATTGCATTTTACTACAAATGTTAAATTTGCTTTTGGAACTGTAACAGACCGAGAAGAAATACAAAATTTAACTGCTTATACCAATATAGAAGATGCTTTGGAAAACGGTATACAAGAACATTTTTTAAATCATTAAATCCTTTGAAATGAACGAATTTTTTAGTAAATTAGAACACTCTGGGTATCTGGATAGTGTAATTTCTGACCTAGAAGATAGGTTGGAACTAATCAAAAAAGGGCAAAGAACAAAAGAAACCCTAAAAGACAAAACCGAAGCCCTAGAAAATCACATTAAAGTATTGGAAAAGGTTAAGGACAATTTAAACGATGGATTCGAAAGTGTACAGAAGGAACGTAAGCAAGTTCTTAGAAGAAATGAAAGGAACATATAGATTAACGGAATTAACTAACGACAAAGAGAAATTTATTAACGAAGTTAAGCACTATATAGACACGCATCCAAAGGGTTATCAGGTCGAATTTAACAAAGATTACACTAAAATTAAAAAAATTAATTACGAATTTTAATCAGGTAGAGAAAAAAAAAGTAAAAAAAAATGAAAAAAAGTTTGGTAGTTAAGTAGAAACCCTTTATATTTGTATTAACAAGTTTAAAGAAAACTAATTAAACCTGAACAAAATGAAAAATTATTATATAAATCAATACGGAGTTAAAACCTCTAAAAAATTAGACGTTATAATTAAACAAGCGCAAGAGTATGTTGATGATAGAAGTAGAAGTTGGGAATTTAAAAACAATACTAAAAAAATGCTAAAACTTAGACAACGATTTGACAGAGAAGTTGAGAGAATAGGCGGTGTGAATTATAACTTTGGAGATTGTATAGCATAAAAAACTAAACCCCTTAAACCCCTAAATGAAATGTCAACAATAGAAAAAATAACAAAACTAGTAGAAACTGGAAAGGTTTACGAGTATGCGGGGAGGTGTTGGTTTACTTGTTATATGGCTTGGACTAAACTAACAAAGCAACAGAAAAAAGAAACTCTATTAGTTGAGGGTACTGTAAATGGCGGAACTCATTATTGGTTAAATGTTAATGGTGTAGTAGTAGACCCACACTATAAGCTAGTGTATGACGATTTGAATGTAGAAGAAGATTTAGATTACAAAGAACAAAAGCAATATGATTTAAGTACTGTAAAATTGAATAAAGAATTATACGAAGAAAGACCTACTGTAAATTATTTAGGTAGGGAAAAATGGAGTAAAGTACATAGTTTAAATTTAGATTAATGCCTACTCTATTAGAAATATTTAAAGACGAACTAAAAGACGTACCTAACGTATTAAATCAACCTAAAATGAAAACAATAGCTTTTAAAATTAACAAATATTATAGCAGAAGCGAAAAAAGACAAATGTATCAAGTATCTATACTAGAAGAAATAAACGCTGATGCAACGGAAGGAAATAATAAAGAATATTCAGTTAGAGAACTTTTTAACAAAGATTCGATATTATATAAAAAAGATGCTAAAAAATTATTAGAAAAACTTAAACTAACTTTCTTTAATACATCAACTAAGTTAAATGAAAAAAAAGCTAGACAGGTTATTCTCTAAGTTTATAAAGCTAAGAGATTCAGGAACGGACTTTTTTAAGTGTATTAGTTGTGGTCAGGTAAAACCCAATAATCAGTTTAATGCGGGTCACTACTGGAGTAGAAGGTATATGTCTACAAGGTATGACGAGAAGAACGTAAACGGACAATGTATTTACTGTAACTTACATCTTAAAGGACACATACAAGGATATACACAAGGACTAATAAAAAAGTACGGAGAAAATGTACTACAAGAACTGGAAATAAAAAAGAACAACGTATGTAAAATGGGGGATTTTGAATTTACCCTACTAATAGACGAGTATAAAGAGAAAATAAAAGATATGAAAAATTAGTACCTTTGTAAGCAACTAATAGGAAATTATTGCGTATAAAGTAGGAATGACTAAGACCAACAAAACCCAACATACAAAAAAAGCCCTCCTTGAAGCACTAGAAAAAACGCTTGGAATTGTTACGACTGCTTGTAAGATTGTAGGGATTAATAGGTGGACTTTTTATAGTTACATTAAAAACGATGAAGAATTTGCTAAAGCGGTTAAGGAACTTGAAAACGTTGCTTTAGATTTTGCCGAAAGCGCATTACACGAAAATATTAAAAACGGAAAAGAACCTAGTACCATCTTTTACCTAAAGACCAAAGGAAAGAATAGGGGTTACGTAGAACGACAAGAGATAACAGGAAAGGAAGGCGAACCAATACAGATAACTGGCTTTACATACGTCAAACCCGATGAAGATACAACCAACGATTAGACCTACTTTAAAACAAGACCAAGCGTATTCTAAACTATTAGATGAAAAAACAAAGTATGTACTTTTTGGAGGTGGTGCGGGAGGTGGTAAAAGTTGGTTAGGTTGCGAGTGGTTGTTTACTTGTTGTTTTAACTATCCAGAAAGTAGATGGTTTATAGGTAGGGAAGAACTAAAACGTTTAAGGGATTCTACTTTTCTAACGTTCTACAAGGTATCTAAACACCTCTTAGACCCCTATAAGGTTAATTCTAAGGAACTATTTAAGTATAATGGCTCAGACCATTACTTTGAATTTTTTAATGGCTCTAGGATTGATTTATTGGATTTAAAGTACCTACCCTCTGACCCTTTTTACGAAAGATACGGTTCTGTTGAATATACAGGTGGATGGATAGAAGAAGGAGGGGAAGTAAACTTTGGTGCTTTCGATGTATTGAAAACCAGAATAGGTAGACACCTAAACGACCAGTATAACTTATTAGGTAAGATTCTAATAACCTCAAACCCTAAAAAGAATTGGATATACCAAACTTTTTATAAACCCTACAAGGAAAAGACCCTACCAAAAGACCACGCATTTATTAAAGCGTTAGTACAAGACAATAAGTATATAGAAAGCAAGTACATCGAGAACCTACAAACGATTAAAGACCTGACTAAGAAAGAAAGGTTGTTATATGGAAATTGGGAGTACGATAACGACCCTAGTAAGCTAATGGAGTTTGATGCTATTACAGACCTATTCACTAACCAAGCCAACGGTAAAGGAAGCTATTTAACTGCCGATATAGCACGTTTTGGTAAGGATAGAACGGTTTTAATGGCTTGGGAAGGTCATAGGGTCGTAGACATAAAGAGTGCTTTAGAAACGAGTATAACGGATTCAGCTAGAATGATAGAAGAAATGGCTAATAAACATAACATACCTAGAAGCCATATAATAGTTGATGAAGATGGTATTGGTGGAGGTGTTAAAGATATACTTAGATGTAAGGGATTTGTAGCCAATAGGACACCAGAAAAGGTTAAGGGAACAAAAGAAAACTACCAGAACTTAAAAGCCCAATGTTACTTTAAACTAGCAGACAGGGTTAACAATAGAGAATTAGCTATACACACTAAGGACACAGAAGCAAGGGAAAGGATTATAGAGGAACTAGAACAAATCAAACAGAAAGACCCAGACAAAGACAACAAAATTAACATAGTAGGAAAGGACAAGATAAAAGATTTATTAGGTAGAAGCCCAGATTATGCAGATACCTTAATGATGCGTATGTTTTTTGATGTTAAAAAAAATCGCAGAATCGTATCTTTTTAATAACTATATTTGTATAATTAAAAAATAATATTATGACAAAGAAGAAAGAAGCACCAAAAAAAGCAAAAAAAGTAATCGGTAGAGTAGAAATATTTGCCGATGCTCATAAAGAACTAATTGAAATAGCTGACAAGTATAAAACTCTGGCTTCAGGTCAGGAGGGCGGTACTGCTCAAAGACTTAACAAAGCTAGTATAGATATAGCACGATTAGCAAAGTTGTTTGTATGACTTATAAAGTAAACTTTTCTCAGGAATTTCTAGTAGATGCTTCAGACGAAAAAGAAGCCATACAGAAAGCTAGAGAAGTTTTTAAAAGGGATATAAACATAGGACACTATAGGGCGCAACAATTTGAAACAATAGCATATATTTTAAAATGAAAATAACCTTTGATGGAAAAGAGTTTAGTTTGCCTTTACATTGGCACGAAGTAACACTATCGCAAATATTAGAAAGTGATAAACTTCTTAAAGATATGCCAGAGAAATTGTATGAGGAAACCTTTGAAGGTAAGGAAGTAGAATATACCGAAGACGAAAAGATAGACAATTGGAAGTTTTATCGTGAATGGGTTGGGTTTTGGGTTAAGATTCCTAAAAGCTATGAACTTAAAATAGAAGATTTAACGTGGTTGTATCAGTCATTGATTTTTTTAATGGGTTCGGCAAAGGAAGAAGATGTAATAATACAAGATACCTTTACTTTTAAAGGTGTAGAGTATGGGCTTCCAGAAGCAGAAAAACTATTAAACGGACAAACAAAAGAAATGGCTAATAGTACCTATGCCGAGTTTATAGAGTGCGCCCAATTAACAACAAAGATAAACCAGTTAAAGAGTGGGGATATAACCGCTTTGCCTATGCTTACTGCGATACTATATAGACCTATTGTAGAGACAGGATATTGGTTTTGGAAGAAAAGAAAGGTTAGCGACTACAAAGAAAAAGAAGTACAGTTAAGAATGGAAGAATTTAAGCAACTTCCTATGGATAAAGTATGGAGTGCGTATTTTTTTTTAACCGAACATCTAAAAGCATATCTAAATGGTTTGCAGACCTCTTTAAAGGAGAAGGTAAAGGAAGTAGATACGGTTGGTATATGCTAACAAAAAACATAGCTAAAACAGGAGTATTTGGCTATAAGATTAAAGAAGTAGAACAAGCACCTTTGTACGATGTATTTTACTTCGCTATGGCTGAAAGGGTAGAAATGGAAATGCAAAATGAGCGTATTAGTAGCAACACCCGTAAACGATGAAAACGAATATTGTTTGGATATATTCACAAGACAATTACGTTCTTTCGATTACGTGGATTACGATACATATTTAGTAGATTATTCTAAAGACCCTTTGTACATTGAATACCTTTGGAACTTAGGATTAAACGCAGAAAGGGTAGAGCCAGAAGGAAGCGTAGCCGAGTACCTTTGCAAGTGTTACAACGCTATAAGGGATAAAGTACTATACGAAGGTTATGAGTGGTTGTTTTTATTGGATAGTGATGTATTTGTGCCTTTAAATATTATAAATTATTTAGTAAAACAAAGAAACCACGTTCATACTTTTGCGTATTATATAAATGACGAAGCGGCAAAGTGTTTGAAGTTTGAAAGCGAAAACAAAGACGAACTAATTGGAGATTATTATAAACCAGTTTCAGAATGTAGGTTAGGAATGGACTTCGATGTGTATTCAGTAGGGTTAGGTTGTACTTTTATACATAGAAACGTCTTAGAACAAATAGATTTTAGAACGCTTGGAAAGGTGGGTTGTGATTACTTTTTTTATGAAGATATAAAGCGGTCAAATATAAGGTCTGTAATAGACACTAATATAATTCCCGCACACTATCGAAGTGAATCATTTGTTACTGATTTAAAGGTATATCAATGATAGAAAAGATAAGAAAGTTGGTTAAGAAATATGGCAACGATTACGAACTAGGAAAACGAGTAAGACAATTAATTTATGGCGAACAATGTAAAACAAATAGTAGACGAACTGAACACGATAGCGACTGCCTTTAGTAGTGTAAATACGTTTCATTTCGGGTTACTTTCTGATATTAATATAGATATAGATAAGAACTATCCTATGGTTCAGGTAGATTCTAGTTTAACAAGTACCAATAGAGATACTTTTAATAACTATCTTCCTAAAGAAAAGGAGTATACTTTTGATTTGTACGTCTGGGATATATACAAAATATCTGAACAGAAAACCAAAACAAAACAGGAAAAATATTCGGACTTAGAGATAATTGCAGACCAATACATAGCAGAAGTTTTGCGTAGGACATTGGGATTAGGAGGTGCTTTATATATATTAAACGATGAAGAATTAAACGGTAACTATGTAAGCAACGCACACAACGACAAATTGATGGGAATTAAATACACTATAATATTCAGGAGTACTAACGTTGGTTGTACGCTTGGAACATTTACTTATTAATGCAAGGGCTAATTAAAATACTAATACTCGCTTTAAGTGGGGAGTTAATCAAACAAGGACATAATAATACTGGTGCTTTAATTGATAGTTTAGAGGGTAGAGTTTCAGCCGATGGATTAAGCGTTGAGATTTGGGGAAGAAAGTACGCTATATATTTAGACAAAGGGGTTAAACCTAATAGGATTCCTTACTCTGGAAGAAGTGGAGGGGGAAGAAGTAAATACATACAAGCGTTGATAGCATACTTTAGACAGAAGGGAGTAGCAGACCCAAAGTCGGCGGCTTTTGCTACTGCCAACAAACAAAGACAGGAAGGTATGCCTACTAAAAGAAGTGGTAGGTTTTCAACTACTGGTAAAAGGACAGGATTTATACAAGAAGCACTAAACAAAAACAACGAAGTAATAGAAAGAAAAATGTTTACTGAAGCGACTAAAAAAATGGATAAAAAAATAGACAAAATATTAAACCAAATAGAATTTCACGGTGGCGGTTCTGGTGTTGGCGGTGGTGGTGTTTGGATATTTTAAAACTTAGATTATGGCAATAACAATGACTGCTTCTCCAGACACAATTTCATCGGCTTACATACCGCTTGTCTGGACTTGTACAAGTTCAACAGGAACAATAGCAAGGGTAATAGCTGACGTATATATAGATGGAACAATAAGAGCAAGTATAGACAAAGACCCCAATTTTGGAACTTCTAACGCTTTTACTTTTGATGTTCAAAGCGTAGTACAGGATTATTTAAGTTATGACTTGGTGGAAAACTTAGGTAGTTCGGTTGCGGGAAACGCTACAAATAGCGAAGTAGAAGTACAATTAAAACTTTATGAAGTAACCGATAATGGAACATCTTTAGATACTGATTGGGTAGAAGGGGGAACTGGAACACCAGACCAAACAAGTACCCAGATATGGGCTATAAATGCTACTAGGCAACACGAAGAAGCACAAAACCTAGATGCTTATACCGTTGATACTACTGCTAAATTATGGCTTACAAATGGAGGAACGCAAAAGATAGGAAGAAGCGAAACAATCCAATTAAACTTTATAACAAACGAAGCCGATATAAAGGTAAAGGTTGCGGAATTTAATTCTAGCGGTGGCTCGGTTGCTACTAGTACAGTACCTTCAAGCCCTTTAACTATTACCGACAAAATTGGTTCTATGATGTTTCTAGGGAGTGATTTAAACGCTTCTACTGCCTATGTGACCTTTACCCTAGCTAAAGGAGATTTAAGCGCAGACAGAAGCGAAGCAATTAGATTTGATGTTCAGGAGGTTTGTAGGGATGACAAAATAAGACTTAAGTGGGTTAATCCTTTGGGCGGTATTGATAGTTTTACCTTTATAAGTAGAACAAAAAAAGAAACAAGATTTAGAAGCAAAAACTACGAGCAAGTAATTGAAAAAGGGTTTTCGGTATATGACAGAGGAAGGACTGTTTTAAGCGTAGAAGCAGAAGAAGCAATAGATGTTTTTTCGGATTCTCTTACTACTGCTCAACTTAATTGGCTAAGTGAGATAGGAAGAAGCAACGGAGTATGGATAGAAGATGGTACAAATTTAGTACCAGTTAATGTAACATCTAGGAAAGTAAAAACCCTAGACAACGAAGATAAAATATTCCAATGTTCATATAAGTTAGTCAAGTCTAACAAATATAACACACAAAGAAATTGAGAACAAAGTTAGAGGTTAGAGACACAGACAATAGTGTTTTAGGGGTTTTAGATATAGGCAAAGATTCAAACTTTCCTTTTACGCTAACAAAGAAAATAGCCAGTTTAACAAACATTAATAAAAGGGGTGGTGCTTACTCAAAGACCTTTAAAATTCCCGCAACAAAAGCCAATAACCAGTTATTAAATACTCTTTATTCTTCCAACCAAAGGAACGTAAAGGATATGAAAAACAGAAAGTCTGCTAACGTCTTAGTAGATAATAAAATAATAGAAAGGGGTTATTTAAAAGTAACTAACGTAGAAGATAATAAAGGTGTAAGGAGTTACGTATGTAAGTTTTTTGGAGACAACTCGGACTGGATGACTGCTTTAAGTGAAACAACCCTTAAAGACCTTACCTATGGTGCGGGTTCTGTTGGTACTTTAGATTATACTAGAGCCAATGTTATAGATAGTTGGAACAAAACCTATACAGGAACATACGACCACGTTTACGCTTGGATTAATTACGGACAATATGAATCAGGAAATGGACTAACGACAGAAGATTTTAGACCTTCTCTTAGATACAAAGCAATAATAGAAAGGGCTTTAAATAAAGTAGGATATAAGTTAAGTAGTACATTTATGGGAACGTCTGATTTTGAACAACTTATTATGCCTTATATTGGGGATGGTTTTCAGCACTCACAAGCTAATGTAGATGCTAAACTATTTAGGGTTTCTAGTAATAAAACAAATACAGATGCTTATTACGCTGATGCACAAGGAAATTCAAGCGGTGGTACTGTTATAATTACAAACCCTTTAACTCAGACATTAAGATTTAATGACGATTCTACTGGCTCTAACTTTGACACAGGAGGAAACTATAATACAACAAATTACAGATATACAGTACCAACACCAGTAGGAACAGGAAACGGAAAATATAGATTTGCTATTAATGCTAAACTATCTTCGACTTTATTAAATGCTTTTAGCACTACCACAAATGAACCTTTAATAAGTTGGGAAATATGGAAGAATGGAACACTTTTAGAGACAGTAAAAGTAAAAGACAAGATTAGTAATTATACTTCTGGAAAGACAATAGAAACAGGTTATTATAAACTCGTTTCAGGGGATTATATAGAGTTTAAAAGTTCTATCTATGGAGTACCCGCTATTCTTAGCGTAAACCCTTCTAGTGGAACATTTGCAGTAGGACAACAAATACAAGGTTCTACGTATAGCGCAACCGCTACTATTTACAGAATAGAAACACACCCAACTAACCCCGCTTGGTTGAATTTATATTTAAAAGATTCTAATAGTACGTCAGGGCAATTTTTATTTGCTTTAGGCGAAACAATTACCAACACACCTAGTAGTTCTACCGCACAGGTTAAAGTATCTTCATTAGCACCTAGTTTGCCTTCCACAATTCAACCCCCCGCACAAAATATGCCTATCTATACAGTTATAAATTGGGATAATGCTAATACCTATGTAAAACTAATTGATATGTCAAAACAATTAGTAGAGTATAATACTTATACTTTTGCCGACATATTGCCAGAGGTTAAGGTATTGGATTTGTTTGCAGACATAACAAAGGTTTTTAACTTATACTGGAGGACAGACACGAAAACAAAAACTGTATATGTAGAGGAAAGGGATTCGTTTTTTAAAAGCTATACAACCGCTTTAAATTGGACTGATAAACTAGCAATAGACAAGCCATATAAACTTAATTTTTTAGAGAATTATAATAGAGATTTAATCTTTAAATATGCCGAAGATTCTAACGACAAATATTTAGAAAAAAGAAACCAAACTTTCCAGTATCAAAACAATCTATATTGCTCTTATAAGCACGAACTACCTACTAGATTTCCAAAAGGCGAAAGCTATGTTAAGACCTCAGAAATAGCACCTACTTATATTATACACGATGCAAAGGCAGTCCAAAATAATGCAACAACAAGGTACGGAGTAACTGCGAGAATGTGGAACGAACCAAATATAAATGATTCAGCACCCCCTCCAGATTATGGCTTTAACCCTAGAATATTAAACTACCAATATGGCGCACAAACGGACATAGATGGAAACGCTTTAAGTCTAGATTTTAAAGAGTCTGGCGGGTGGGTTAAT
>VTLG01011238.1_pt1 | contig 30433 bp, 49 predicted proteins | sample 4694571 | NCBI WGS metagenome assembly VTLG01 (sample SAMN12604809, study PRJNA352737) | marine metagenome | biome: ENVO:00000447; feature: ENVO:00000209|ENVO:00000569|ENVO:01000036; material: ENVO:00002151; isolation source: viral sequences binned using virsorter ...
GCGCGGTTGGCGGCTATGCCGGTGATATCTATATTGGCGAAGGTGATACAGCTTTACGCTTTAACGCCGATAACGATCTAATTTTGCCTTTTAATAGCACCACGGGCAGTCAAGCAACAAGAGATGCCGCTATTGATTTAGGAACTGACCCCGGTGGTCGCTTCAAAAACCTCCATCTGTCGAATACGGCTTTTGTTAATCAAATACAAGCAACAAATGCCTCTGGGTCAAACGGTACATCCACAAGCCATTACGCGGTCATCGGAATGGCGAGTGGAAGTCAGCAAGCTACGATAGGCTCGCAACACAACGGCGATGGTTATGCGAATCTGAATTTAGGCTCAATCGTGAGTGGTGACCGCAAGATGTGGCACATCAGCAAGCGATTGAACAGTCTGAGCAATCGACTTGAGTTTTTCTGGTATGAATCTGGGGGGTTCAATTCTCGCTTCACCTTCTCCACAACCGGCAACTTCACGGCTCACAACGACATCCAAGCCAATTCAATTGTAAACGCGGTCTCAGGTTTTAGAGTAAATGGCACAACCGTCATTGACAGCGGGCGCAACCTGCTTTCGATTGGTTCGATCTCTGCCAGCACACTTACAACCAGCGGCGATATAACTGTCAGCGGTAACCAAGTATTCATGAGCGGCAGTAACGCGCGTGTAAAGTTTGCTGTCTGGTCAAATACTACTTACGGAATAGGAATGACAAATGGTGTGAGCTTTGGCGGTATTGCCAATAATTACGCCATGACCTTCCAGATGAACAATGACGTAGGTCGCGGATTTGTGTGGTTAGATCACGACGACACGTTAGCGCAAGGCGCTATGGCGCTGACAACTGACGGCAAGCTAACTGTCGCTAACGCCGTGCGTATTGGTTTTGGAAAAACCGACACTACAACACCAGAATCATCGACGGCGATGCTCAATGTGAGTGGCGCGGCAAGATTAGACGGGTTCGTTAAAATTGGAAACGCTGGAAGTGCTTCAGACCCCACAATTCAAAGTCTTATTGATCCAAACACTGGGATATTTTTTGGAGGGGCAGACATACTTGGGTTCAGCGCTGGCGGCTCTGAGCAGGGGAGATTCGACGCAAACGGCTTAAATGTAGGTACGGCAACATCTGCAGATATTAATTTAGGCGCAACTAATACAGATGCGCGTCTGATCATAAAGAAAGCCGACAACAATGTGCCAGATCACATACAGATTTTCTGCGGCAGTACGCAGACAGGTCAGATAGGTTCACAAGATACGACGTGGCTTCGTATCAATCAGAATGTTGCTAAAAATATTTACACGCCACGCTACATCCGCGCAGACAGCGGTTTTTTTGTGGATAACACTTCTACTGGCTTAGACGGGAGCGGTCGACTACGTGCGTTTGCTGGTTCGACGAGTTCAGTTGGAATTGGCTTTGCCAACGATATAGATACAGGATTTTATCGCCCTGCGGCAAACACTATTGATGTGGTTACCGCTGGTGATGCACACGCAAGGTTTGATAGTACAGGCAATCTTATAGTTGAGGGCAACGTCACTGCATTTGGGTCAGTTTCAGATATCCGGTTGAAAGAAGGCATCCAGCGTATCGCTGACCCAGTTTCGAAAGTGCAACAACTGGATGGCGTGACTTTTCAGTACAAAAAGACTGGTGCCAAATCTACAGGTTTGATTGCACAACAGTTATTGGAAGTGCTGCCAGAGGTGGTTTACGAAGAAGCTGACATACAAAGCGGTGAAAAACATTATGCTGTAAGATATGGTCCAGTTGTCGGCCTTCTGGTAGAGGCTATCAAGGAGCAACAGCAACAAATTGACTCACTTAAGGACATCATAAAGGAGATGACCGATGGCAATAACGAACACGACTAGCGTACAGCGAATTGAGGTGTACCCTGCACAAGATTCAAGCGCAGAAAATACGACAAACGCAGGCAACTGTACGTTGATGGTTGTTTATCAGGAAACCTTTGACGACAGCAAAGACGCAAAATTGCCTGTAACCACTGACAGAGTCGTACACTTCTACAGATACTCCGATGAAGAGGCTGGTACTGCGACAGACATTTCGGGAGAAGATGCGCTGGTTCAGACAGTGTGTGGTGCAATCTGGACGTAAATGGCTAATTATACCGTCACGGTTATTGGCACAGACATAGGTCTGGGGTCAGGCAACTCTTTTTTTATCAGTGGCGGTGGCTCTAGTTCTAGCCCCTTACAGCTAGATCAGGGTGATACCCTCACAGTGAGTCACTCCAGTGGCTCTGATGCCACATCCATCACTGTCAGTGACTTTGCCTCCACAATATGGACTAACTCTTCTAGCATCTCGGTAGCGCGTGGCTCAACAGCAGTCAAGACGTCGAAATCCAATGCAACGCATAGTGTCACGGATACTATTACAGTAAGTGCGAGCACTTATAATAACGGGTCAATTTTCGTTCGCATTAATGACCCAACGCCGCCAGCCGATACAACGCCCGATAATTTTAGTTCTGACCTATCAACTATCTCGGGTGCGAATACAAGCCAAGAATATTATCTCGGATCTTTTACGGTATCAGGCATCAACCAAAGCGTGACATGCAGTGTTGCAGGTTCCGCAAACACCGAAAGTCGCGTGGGCGCGGACGGCACAAAAAACACCTCCAACAAAACCGTCAGCAATGGTGATGAAATACATATTTGGGCAAGCTCATCATCGTCATTTAGCACAACCACCAACGCACAAATTACCGTTGGCACTTTGACGGTGACGAAAAATATCACCACAGGAGCAGATCCTAGTGCCACAGGTCAACGCATACCGTTTCCTATTTCGAGCGGAACAATTAGCCTAGATGACGTGCGCAAGTTTTTTGGACCACGACTAAGTGCGGCACCGCTCGGAAACTATTATCGCGGTGGCACCTACGTTCCATCCAACACGTCAGGCTCACCAAACAACTCTGGTGTGCCAGCTTCGGGTACTATTCAGCTAGACGATTTTTACAACTCGTTCACAACGATATTTTTTTCTACGCCGCCACCCAACAAGCAAGGGTTCGGCTTTGGCAATGATTCCGTTGTTTTGAATTGGAGCCGCAACGATTGGGAGATGGGATTCGGGCCAGATATGGAAGACGGTATGGACTACCGTATCACCCATGAGGTGACAACTTTTCAGCACTCAGTCGGCAGTTTAGATACTTTCCGAATCACCTTTGATGGCGTGATCCGTGATTTGACTGTCGCTTCTAATCGGAGTTCACATACCTTTGCCTACACAGATAGCTACGGCGGTAGTGAATCGGCCATCACTGTAACTTGCACGATGTCTAATAACGGCGACATTGATGTGGCTGGCACAATCACCTTGCAAGCCAGACACGCGCAATCAACGTCCTATACGACAAGCGCGACTTTTACTTATTACATCAATCACACTGGTGGCAACTAATAGGGAAGGTGGATTGACTCACGCCCCGTTTTGTCCTAATTTACATCTAAACACAAGGAGATCCAGATGGACGAGCAAAAACAAATCACCGAAGAGCAGTTTGTATTGGGTCAGCGCTTGGAATCACTAGCGCGACAAAATGCTCAACAGGCTGTACGTATAGCTGATCTTGAGGCGCAGTTGGCGTTGATTCAAGTCAAGGCTCAACAGGCACAACAACCCTCAGAAGAACAGTCGATTGCCGGAAGTGAACCACTTATTGATGAGGGGGTTGTTGATGCAGAAGATGACCTTCCTGTTATAAACTAATTTTATGAAAAGGCTCTCAATCCATTGGTTGATGTGCCTTGCTTTTGTGTCTGGGCCGCTTCTGGCTCAAGAGCCAATCGTTACTGAAACGACCACCACCAGCACAGTAACCACAAAAGGCGACATGACAACACGGGTTGAGTCGCCACCCCCAACAGCTATAGCACCTCAAATCATCGCAAACAGTAATTCTGATCTATGCACGGTTGGAGTTGCTGGCGCAGTGCAAACGCAAATTCTAGGCATCAGTGCAGGGTCTACTGTCCGCGATATGAACTGCGAAAAGCTCAAGAATGCTAAAACCCTATATGATATGGGGATGAAAGTCGCTGCCGTTTCAGTGATGTGTCAGGACGAGCGTGTTTTTGATGCCATGATGAATGCCGGTACGCCTTGCCCTTATAATGGATTGATCGGTGATGCCGCCAAACTAGCGTGGGAAACGGATCAAGCGAGCGCAGAACAGCAGACAACAGAATTCACACAGTGGGAGGATAGGGATGCAAGGGAGGTCGCTAGTGTTTCTGGTATCTTTGGCGTTCTTGCCGCATTACTCTTACTCTAATCCGATTATTTATGGATCATCAGGGAACGCGGCACAGAATGGACTGAATTGGGCAATGGCTCAAGTTCTCCCGAATGCGTCCGGTCTTTCAGTCAACGGTGTCATCTATCAGTACACCGTCATCAAAAATACAGAAGACGACATGATCGTCTATGTGCAAAATGAAAACGCTCAAGGTGATGGTTACATATTTAGGGAATCTGATGATTGGTCAGGCTTGCCTAGCGAAACGATCAACAAGCTGGTGTCGGTGAACAATATTCCCATCGGGTTTTGGGGTGATGGGTCAATTGTCATAGAAGGCGAGGGGTCTGTGGAAAATCCAAACGTCGTCTATACCTACAAGATTGACCCGTGCTATGACCCGCAAGCAGACCCGTCATGTCCAAACTATATTCCCCCCATGAATCCACCAGAGCCGGAAATCATAGATATTTATGACGCACTAAATGACCAAGCCGTCGTTCAAGCCACAGAAGAGACCGATCCGGAGCTTTACGACAGAGACAACAAAAGACAAAGGACAATAGAGGAAAGCGCGGAGAGCGGCTTACAGGACGCCCTAGCTGCAACTGAGAACGCTTTGACGCTTGCAGTGACAGCGACACAAGAAGCAATCATTCGCAGCATGAGCAGGGTAGAGCAATTAAACCCATATTATCGTGCGCAAATTGCAGGCGGAGTTTACCGCGACAGGTTACAGCTACCGCAAACCGATATACCAGATAACAAAGCGGGGTTGAGGAACAATCTTGCGCAACAAGTCCTTCACGAAAAAATGGTTAAAAGCCAGTATCAAGACTGAGGAGATACAGATGAAAGCGAGGTACATCGCCAGCGTTATTGTAATTTCATGCTCAAGCGCGGTCGCAGAAGAGACCATAATTATGGGGAACGTAGAATCAAAGTGCGTAATTAACACAGACTCATCAGGTGTTTACGGCAACCCCGTGGCAGGGAAGTTAAGCACCTCAACAGAGGACGGGGGAGTCGAGCCGATCATACGCTACGACGTGGCACTAGGAGGGTCATATACTGCGCGCATCACAGCGCCCAACACCTTTTCATCATCTCCTACCCTTACTGATACCGTTTTCTGGCAGGGATCTAGCGCAGTTGAAGAAGTGTCAAACAGTGACATGGCGGATTACGAAACTAACGCTGTGACGTATGAATACACCACAGAATACGATCTGCACACAGCAGGCACAACGTGGTTTTCAGTGAGTAGTATCGCAGAATATGGTTACGGCAAAGCTTATCCAGCGGGTGAGTATCGTTCTATTGTGACAGCAGAGTGCATTGCTAACTGATGAGATTTGCTGCTTTATTACTTGCCTTTTTATCGGCACATAAAGCGACCGCGCATGAGATGCTTCCGGCAAACCCAGTCATGCGTTTGTCTTATGTTGATGGCGTCCTACAGACACAAATGCAGCTGTTCAACAAAAGGCAAGATGTTGAGTTCTATGAAGTAGGAGTTTTTGACGAAGACTGGAATCCAGTGTCTTTTGTGACAGGGTATAGGATCATTCGCTTGCAGTATCTCGAACAGGTTAAGTTTGACGTTTATATTTTGAAGCGAGACGCTGACAAAGCGGAATACATTTGTTCTCGCTCAAAACTGCGTGGAGAAAGCTCACAACGAGCGATAGTGGCGTCAAGGATTTGTTCGCGCATCGTGGAGGCAAGCGAATGAAGAGGTCGGCCTTGCTTTTCATAATATTGTTTTTATTTGGCTTCTTTGTCGGCCTGTGCCCCCCAGCACGATCGCAAAATAGCTCATTAAATTTGCAGTTGCCGAGCGGCCCTACTAGCTTCCAATCTGACAAGATTCGCAAGGGCGATATGGATTGTCAAAACGCGGTTGGTGGCGGAATGAATATGGAGTTCGGTGTGACCGGTATCATTAATAATGCGACCGGCCCTTTTGACAATTTCAACCCCGCCTTGCCAGAACGCAAAGATATCGGTGTATATGCTCGAATAGTGATCCCACTGGATGGACCGAAGGAGCGCATAAATTGCAACACCCTCTACCAACTCTTATTAGAAAGAGAAAGGCTGGAGGTGCAGAGGCTCAAAGCTGAGCTTCAAAACCTCCAGAATCTGCAAACAGCGGAATCCAAGTTTGAAAACTGATGGCAGAAATCGAAGACATTGACGATCACTTAAAAGCGGCCACCTCGCATATCAAAGGTATGTCATGGGGTGCGCGGATTGCCGCAGTTATGGGACTAAGTAGCATCCTTGGCACTTTGTACGCAGGGTTCCTCATGTATCAAAAAATTGAAGAAATAGCTGGATTGGATCTTGGTGCGTACCAGCAACAGATGGAAGTTATGGATACCAAGGTTACAGAAGCGGTGGAGTATTCGCGCGATATTAAAAATGGTTTGCGCGATGACATTTTACGCATAGAACAACAGGGCGACAGGGTGGAAACGCTGGTCCGCACTAATACAAGAGAACTGCGCGACGCAATGGATGAAGTAGAAGCGACGACACGCGAAATGATAGATGCAGCTGATCAGCGATTTGAAGACAGACGCGAGCAATTGCGCACGTCACAGGACCAAGATATCAAGGAGCTAGAGGAAAGGCTGGAGGCTCTCGTTCAGCGAGCATTGGACAACCCGCTGGCAGATCAATAAGGTTCCACGTAGAACAAGGAGGATCTATGAATTTTGACAAAGTGAAAGGGATAGTGGGTTCATTGGCACCGACCTTAGGTGCCGCTCTAGGTGGGCCTGTCGGTGGCGCGGCGGCATCCATGCTTGCGGACGTTTTAGGTTGTGATCCTGCCCCACAAAAAATTGAGAGGGCTTTGGCGCAGGCTACACCGGAACAGTTAGCTGAAATAAAAAGAGCTGAATTACAGTTTGAAACGAAGATGAAGGAGCTAGAGGTTGACATTTTTGCTCTTGAAACAGCCGATGTTCAAGATGCGCGAAGAAAAAGTAATTGGGTCACGCAAGCTATTGGCTTGATTATGGTTTTGTTTTTCTGTGGTTATGTTTGTTTGATCACCTTGTTACCGCCAGAACAAAATTCAATGGAACTTACGAATTTGGTCATGGGCTATTTGGGAGGTTTGATTTCTGCGGTCATCTCATTTCACTTCGGCTCTTCTCAAAAACAGGATTGATTTATGAGTAAACTCATAGAACAGCTTAAACGCCATGAAGGTGTCAGAACTCACGCATATCAATGCACAGCAAATATGACCACTGTAGGTGTAGGGCGCAACATTGATGAAGATGGCGGACTTGGCTTATCTGTTGATGAGATCGAATTTTTGCTTAAAAACGATATTAAGCGCTGTAAGCAAGAGCTTATTACGTTGCCTTGGTTTCCAGAAATCGACTCCGTGCGTCAAGATGCTCTTATCAACCTCTGCTTTAATTTAGGCATCACTCGCTTATTGGGCTTCAAAAACGCTCTGAATGCGATGTCGGTGGGTGATTATGAAAAAGCGGCAGAAGAATTTTTGGATAGCCGATGGGCTGTTCAAGTGGGGAACAGAGCCTTGGATGTTGCTCACATGATTCGCACGGGAGAGTATCCGGCTTAATGGCACTCAGTAAGCGCCAGTCTAACCGCTTAGCATCGCTTCTAGCGGCGATGGGCGGCGAAGAGGTGCCGCAACCCTACTTAGACGAATGTATTGCTGGTGGGCTTTTAGCGCGCGCCTATAACGGCAGGCTAATGCTGACAGAGCAGGGGCTAGATGAGAAAAACAGGCTTTGCACTCTCGCTGGCCTAAACATTCGATATCTGTCTGAAAGGCAATCCGAAAAAGAAGGAGCGCAGACCGAAGCCTAATACCCTGAAAATGTCGCTGGAGAGACGACCTACATCTACCTTTTGATCGCCTTAACAGCGAATGTTATTTCAACGTGCTTCTGCACTAAACCTTTCCAGTGCTTAGGCACTAATTCTAAAGCTGTCCGCCTTTCGGCTTTTGTTTTCATTTCACATATCTCTGCTGCGTAATGGCGAGGCCATTTACTAGGCGAGTTATTCATTTCGTAAGTGCATCCTAATTGCAGATTCAACGCGGAAATTGATTGAGCAGTGACCGTTTTCCATCCGAGCAATCTGTGATTTGTTTGGCTCTCCCTTGGTGTAGTAGCCCAACTTATCCGCGAGTTGCGCCTGCGTCAGTCCGGCTTGATGCCGCATTTTTTTGAGTTCCGTTCCGGTCATTTAGGTCTATCTCCTTTTGACGCTCAAGGTAATGCCTTACCTTTGCATCTTCACAAATTTCGCACACCCAAAGAATCGGATGCCCGCTCAAATCATCCACGGTGTAAATGTCGTGATGATGGCACTGATGACGCACTAAGTCAGTCACGCTTTCGCCCCCAATCCCCAAAAATTTCATCTTCTACACGGTCCCTGTCTCTCGGTTCAAGCATCATTAACACGTCAAACAATGCGATTTGGTTGAGGTCCGCTCCATACTTTTTTGAAAGTTCGTCCAGTAAAGTAACAATACCGTTACCGTTTGTAACAGATTTAGAGTCGGTACTCTTGGTCATACCATTGCCAGATATGTTCGCGGTGTGCCTTCCAGCCCCCTGTTCCATACAAAGTCTCCATCGCTTGATCCGCGCGGTCGTAATCGAAAGAATACACCCGCAAAAATTTAGGGTAATTCACCTTCATATTGTCGAGTGTCAGCGAATCTAAAATAAACTGACCGTCATCCGACAAGGCTTGAGCTAATGATATACGCATACGCACCTACCGTCTCCAAATCCGAATGAGGGATGGCTTGCCGTTCCGAGTCCTTTGAACCGTTTCCGTTTCAAAGCCGAAGTTATAAGACTTCATTTCATCGGTGATCCGGCGAGCCACAGATCGGAGCAGCACTGGGGCGGGATAGCCAAGCTCTTTCCAGCTATCTTTTGTCACCTCTACGCACTGCCCTGTCTTCATCTTTTTGACAAAGCTAAGATTCAAGGGGATTCTAGGCTTCCCTTGATTGGTCTTTTCAATCCCGCTTAGAATTTTCAACACCATGACAATCTCCCTCCGCTAACAAGTTATCAAAATCAGGCCAATGTCCAGAGCAGACCATTTCAACGTAGTGCGCTTCTTGCGCCAAAGCGTCTTCGTAATCTGCATTGCCTACCAACCCAAACAAAACCACCATAACGAACACAGCTAAGAAATATTGAATCTTCATGCGTACTGCTCCTTTTTTTCGGTTTCTGCTGTTAGAACATAATCTTTGTGGACAACGCCCAACTTGGCATCTCCGCGTCGGTGAGATTTGATCCATGTTCTCTTTTTGAAGTTACCAAACTCATCAGTGTAAATCCGCCAGTGGCCTCTTACCTGATGAAGCCGCTTGCCATACACCCCTTCGCGCTGATTGGGTTCTTTCACGGTAATGCCATCAGGTTTTGGCAGATTGATCTTGCACCGGTAGTATGCGTCTGAAGGCGTAACTCTCGGCGTTCTGCTTTTCTGCTGATTTCCTGCGTCCACATAATCCTTGGAAATCCACGGATAGTTCAAAACCTCAATCAGCTTCAAAACAAACAGCATTGGGCTATCAATCATAATTGGATGTGGCATCAGCACATCAGGTGGTTGAGACGCGACCGATGACTTGTGCATCTGGTAAGTCCTATACACCACATCGAAGAAATCATCCAAAGACTGTGATGCGGCAAGTGTTTTGTCAGGCAGAACTCTGCGGCATGACTCTTTGTATTGATCTTGACTTTTTGCACCTTGTGACCACATAGCGGCAGGTCCATTTCCAAAAGACTGCCAATTTACGCCGCCCCCGCTTTGATGAGGAGCGTAGTTGTCTTTCGGTTCATCATCCACCAGCTTTGTACAATATGCCGCCATAGCTACATCCTTGGCATAACTCACTGGCGCAGAATGACTTGAATCAGCTTTTGCTTTCCATATAGATGGCGCTCCAAGGCTGGTTAAAACAATGGGCCATTCATTAGGAACAAGCTGTTTTTTCGCTGCATCAAATTCATAAAAAGTGAACAGTGTATCTGTGCTGTTTTTTGGAACGCCTTCATCAATCTTTGTGTTAGTAGGTCGCAACCGATTACCACGCCCTTCTGTCACGGTCACCTGCTCAATAAAACAAGCCATCAATGTTTTGTCAGTTGGGGCTTCCCATTCAATCCACATAGTTGAAAACGGAAGTTGTAATGAATTCACAAGATGAGCGATATCTGAAAATGCGCGGAAATCATGAGCGCGCTCCTTTTCCTTCAGTACCAAATCACTTTCAAAAATGTGATCTCGCAAATCTGTCTCAACATCAAAACGTCGTGCGAGGCGAATTCCCTTGCCTTCAGTGACCGCGACTTTTTTATGCCACCTTTTCATCTCTGCGTCTGAATGCTTGTTGAAATTGCGCACCCTTTGTGATGGCCGATCAAAAGCCCAGATAGCGCGACTCCAGAGGTCGCCAACTTGAAGATCCGTATCATCCGCACTCATAGCGACTGAATTCCACGTTCGTCACACCACAGTCGGATGATCCATCCAGCCTCAGCGCGCGCGTCATGTTTGACGTGCAAGGCTTGTCTCATACGAGCGGCCAAGTCTTCACCGGAGTAGTGGCGCTTCCAGCAGAAATAAACAAAGTCCAAGGTGTCAAAATACTTCTCCATAATCTTTATCCTTTTGTAATAGGCGCTTATGCGACCTTTTCATTAGTGATGACTTCAGCTTTCGTAGGTCGCTTGAAAAACCCAAACTTTGCGTCTTTGTCTGACACAGTGACCGTTGCGGTAAAAGTAATGCGGCTCTCCCGTTCTGCATCCTCAAGGCTTGCGGGAACGGAACCCCACACACGGAAACCTCTGTCATCCTGCACCAGCATTTTTAAAACGTCGCCGTATATTGACTCCTGACGCTTAAACGCAAGCACGGTGCCAGTAATAACAACGCGACCCTCTGGTGCATCCTCGCCAGTTTCGTGTGCCGCATCACGTTCTGCGCGTTCAGCGTCAAGTTGCTCTTGCTGATACTTCTGTAACCTAATCAAATCGCCTACGAGCTTCTCGTGGATAGCTTCACAAATGTCGTGTGGGCAGTGCGAAACAATCACGTAGCGCAGTGGCTTGCCGTCCTTATCATCAAACACGCGAGACGCAGACACACTGACGATTTTGCGTGTAACCTCTGGCAGCTTCTGCCACTGGATTAAGAACTTATCCGCACGGTTGGCAGGGACAACAAACTTAATCTGCTCACCGAAATCACCCAGAGCAATGGTTTCGCGTTCTTTTCCAAATGGCAGATACTGGCCTTTTAGATACGTGCCCTCTAACTCCGAATCCCCCTCGCACCATCTCCAAATGTAACCGTCGCAAGGGGCGTGTAATCGGCCAGACCTTTCAGAATAAACAGGTTCTAAATCGTCATTGTCCACCGCTGCCATTTGCTTGATCCGAGTGTCATAAGCCTTCACGCCGCGCTGACGCGCCACCTCGTACTCGTCGATGCGATTCTCCAACCAGCTCCAAAAATTACCCATGATTCTCTCCGTCATTGCTTAATGGTTACTATGGTAACCCAATAAGAGACACTGTCAACCCAAAATGTGCGATTCATTCAATAATTTTTAAGTTTTGTGCGCTCTCGTAGATTGACGATGCGAGCTTTTGCCCGTGATCTTCAGGAAGATTGTGATGCTGAAAAAATGATGCTTCGCTTCCAAATTTGGTGTGCAGCTCAGCATGATGCTTCATACAGAGCGGAATGACGTTACGATCATCCGCCCTCTTACCCATTCCTTTAGAGCCAATCCACGGGCGAAGAAGGTGATGAGCTTGTATCGGCCCTTGGCAATCCGGCCCTCTCACGGTACAGCCAAGCTCATGCACCCAAGCCAAAAATGCGGGTGAATCAAAAGGGCGCTTCCGGCGCTTCTTTCTTCTCAAACTTGATGTGTAGGTACTCCCCGCTGTTCTGCCCTTCATTTATCCATGCTCTCAACTTGTAATCGTCGCCGTCGATGGTAATTGGGCCGCTCATATCTGGCGACTTCGGAGTTTGCTTATCTGAGTTTTCATAAATTAGACCAGCGGACACCATGAATTCAAAGCGATTTTTGCCGTCTGCGGTTTTGCTTTGAACGACCATGCCATACCGATTTACACCGTCAATCTCAACGGTTGCTTTACCAATGATATTGACATCAGAGTTACGGAAAAAATTTGCCTCGTTAGGCTTCTGTTCATACGCCATCTTTTTTTCTCCAGTGCTGAAACACGGTCGGGTTGAGTTGATAGTAATATCCTTTACCGTTCGGGATACGCTCTTTCAGAATCACTTCGCCTTCTGGTAATTTGTATTTTGCTCTCATGTGCTGTTTGCGGACGTTTCGGATGGCTTGGCTGATGGTCGCCTCTCCGTAAAAACGACCCGTTTTAGATACTATTTTTTCTTGCATAGTCCAGAACGTCCACTTGTTACCATCCGACAAACAAGCCATCACAAAATCATCAAGCGTTTCCATCTGGCTCACCCCCGTAGGCTTTAATAAGATTAAGTAGTCCTTCTTTTATCTCGCCTTCCGCTTGATCGGATGCTTTCTTGATGGCAGCCAAGCTGTCTTTAAAGATCGCTTGATGCTCCGTGCTTGTCGGGTCTGGGATGAGCTTACGGCTGTGGGTGTACAGGTCAGCCGGTGTGGCCGCCACCACCAACACCGCATCGCCCTGTCGGAGCGCAAACTGTCCATCTGGGGCTGTCGTTGGCAGTTGCTCTTTTGGCTTTGATGTTGCCTTTTTCTTGGCCGCTGGTTTAGTCACTGGCGTTCTGGTTTCTTTCTGATTCAAGAACTTCGCAACTTTACCAGTTGGATCTGTAGATGCTTCAGATTTGTTTGCGTCGTCGTCTTTATCAGAACCGATACCCAAAGCCATCGACAGGCTGTATCGCTTTGCGTAAGTGACTGCACCACCAAAACCTTGCGCGGACTCTCTATCGGCCTTTATCTGCATCTTCCCCGTGGACAGGCTAGAGCCATGACCATACAGCACCGTTTCAATGCAAGCGCCGATCTCTGACGGATGGCTGACTTGCTGGATGAGAATACCTTTGGCATTACACGCTTCCTTGGCAAAATCCCACAACGCCTCATACGGCACATACGGACTTTTAAAGACAGGATTAGTTTTTTCGGCTTTCGCGTGACTGAGTTCTTTCTGTACTTCTAGCAACTTACTTATCAATGTTTCCATCTTATAGACTCCATAATTTACGGGCTGCGTTTTTCTCTTGTTCCGACCATCGCCAATCATCAAAATCTGGCATCAACAACTGCGCGACTTCTTGTATGTCTGAGGAATATGAGAGCAATCGTTGCATCTGACGCGCGGCTTGCTCTACAACCTTGATGTGATTCTCAACATCTGGCACCGGCATGACCACAACCTGTGCGGATGATTTGGTGCTGTGGATGTAGTCAACGATTGGCAGGGCTTGCTCTGCTGTAGCGTAAATTGATAGCTGACGACTAACTGTCTGAGGCACAGCGGACGGTAATCGTCCTACGGTTTTTATATCTCTAACGACGCCATCGTATAACAGGTCAAGGTATCCAATGATTGGGACACTGAGCCAGTCATACTCCAGCGTGATTTTCTTCTGACTGGCAATGGGCTTACCTAGCGACCGGTAGTGAGGTAAAGCAATACGCAAGTATCGTTCAACGGCCTCGCCTTCGCTCTGAGCCTTTTTCTGATTTACGGGTAGCCCGTCGCTCAAGGCATCAACTTCGTCTCTTGCGTAGGCTTCTTGTGCTTCGTGAATTGCTTGGTCATCCGTTAGGTCGTCAAGGAGCGCGGCAGTGATTGCTTGGTCTACAGCTTTGCCGCGCCACATTGCTGGGATGCCAATATTATCTCTGTAACCGGAGACGTGCAGAAGCCACCGCGCTGGATTTTGTATGTACTCGTTGATAGAGCTTGCGCTTAAATGGGAAACCCCGTGATGCTCAAATGGATCATTCATGGCTTATCCTTGCCTTACATTATGGGCGAAGATTAGCACGATACGGGTTGATGCACAAGTCTAAGTGAGTTAGTATTCGGAAAAGCGAGGTGAATATGAAATTAAGTGCATGGATAAAAGAGCAAGGAATGACTCAAGACGAATTTGTTCTGAGCGCTCAAGCTCAAGGGGCAGGCTTCTCTAAACATGCCGTCCATAAGTGGTGTAGCGGAGCGCGAATACCACGACCAGAGGAGATGAGATTCATTTTCGATATCACGAAAAACGAAGTCACTCCAAATGATTTTTATGATTTGAAAATATCGGAAGGGAAGCTGGAGCTAAGAACATGAGCATAGAGGCGCTGGGCTGGTGTAAGTATCAAGACTGCCCGACGCCTACGAGCAAATTGGTTCTTTTTGTTCTTGCTAATTATGCCGATGAGCAGCATAGCTGTTACCCAAGCGAGGGGCATATTGCAAAAATTTGCGGGATTAGCGACCGACAGGTGCGGACGCATCTCAAGGCGTTGCAGGATATGGGACTTTTAAAGATTCAGCTAAGAAAAGGCACGTCGAATCGTTATGTGTTAGGGGTGGAAGCTGGCTTCCAGAGTGGGGTGGAAGCACAGTTCCATAGGGTTAGGAAGCTGACTTCCGCGTATACTAAAGAGAAACTAAAGAAGAAAAAGGGGGGGTTAAATGACCTTGCGGGATGATCTTTGGGATAAATATCAAATACCCAGTGACAATTTAAGAGAAGGAACACAGAAAACAAAATGCCCGCAATGCCAACCAAAACACAATCCTAAAGACAATCCGCTGAGCGTGACCGTGGAGCCAGCCGCGATTTTGTTCAACTGTCATCACTGTGGATTTCAAGGCGGCGTTACTGAGATGCGCGTGACCGGCAGATCATATAAGCGGTCGAAGCCGCCAGAGCCAATTTCCTACCTACCCACCGCAAACGCTTTTTTAGACGATTACTTTGCAAAACGCGGGATTAGTCGTCAGACCTACCAAGCATTCAATGTTTTCACTAGGGACAACTACTGGATTGGTTTTCCGTACAACGGCCACGACGGGCAATGCGACAATATCAAACAACGGACACCCGACAAGCAGTTTCGGCAGACCAAGAATGCCAAAAAGAGTCTGTACAACTACGATCAAGTTGCAGAAGCTTCTGTGGTGGTCTTTGTGGAGGGCGAGATGGACTGCCTTGCGGTCTATGAAGCTGGCATAAAACATGTCACTACACTCCCTGACGGCGCTCCTGCGAAGGCAGCATTTAAAGAAGGCGACAAGCGTTTTGACGTTTTACAATCGCATCCGCTGAAAGCTCAGAAGCTCGTTTTGTTTTTGGATGCCGATGGTGCTGGCGAAAATCTTAAGCAGGAGCTTTTACACCGGTTTGGCAAAGATAAGTGCTGGTATGTACGCCCACCATCCGACTGCAAGGACGCCAACGATGTGCTTCTGAAGCATGGCGCGTTGAAGCTCAATCAGATCATCGAAAATGCGCAGCCCTTCCCTGTTGATGGTCTTTACACTGCTGGAAGATATAAAGACGAAGTGCTGGACTTATATCACGGCAACTATGACAAGCCCGTTGAGATTGGTTATCCGTCGCTCGACAAAATCTACAAAGTGATGAAGGGCACTTTTCACGTTTGGACAGGTATCCCAAACCACGGCAAATCAACATTCTTGGATCAGTGTCTCATTCAGTTAGCGCGAGACAAGGATTGGCGCTTTGCGTTTTTCAGTCCAGAACACTCAACCAAAATGCACATCCGGCGTCTGGTTTCTATGTTTGTCGGAAAGCCGTTTGATCTGGGTATCAACGGGCGCATGTCAGAGCAGGAGCTAAAGGATGGTATAAACTGGGTTCACAAGCATTTCTTTTTTATTGAGACAAGAGAACACACGCCACGGATTGACTTAATTTTGGATCGTGCGCGAGTGGCAATACAAAAGCACGGTTGCAACGCCTTGGTAATAGATCCTTATAACGAGGTGGATGCAAGTCGCCAAGGCAGTTACAGGGAAGATGAACACATCCGAGACTTCATCAGTAAGTGCAAGCGGTTCTGTAAGCTCTACGACATCACCACATGGGTTGTTGCGCATCCCACTAAAATGCAAAAGCAGGACACTGGTGGCTATGCAGCTCCGACTGCCTACGACATCAGCGGTGCGGCTCATTGGCACAACCAAGCCGATGCGGTTGTAACCGTTCATAGAAACTTCGACGCAGGAACGATTGAGGTGATTACTCGAAAGATTCGGGAGCAGGGGTTGTACGGACAGATTGGCAGTTGCACTTTTGTTTTCAATTATGCCACACGGCAGTTTGACGAGCCTAAAGAGGTGATGCCTGTCGCAATGAGTTCATGGCACGACGATTAAAAGGCGAGGAAGCGATGTCGGTTCTACTTGCCAAATCGGGCATACCGCATGTAAGAGAGTATCGGTTTCACTCTGTAAGAAAGTGGCGTTTTGACTTTGCGGTTTTAGACTACAAAATTGCTATCGAAGTGGAGGGGGGTATTTTTTCAAGCGGTCGGCATACGCGAGGCAAAGGTTTCGCCAATGATTGCGAAAAGTATAACACTGCCACGTCTTGCGGATGGGCCGTGTTGCGTTACCCTGCCGATGACATTTCTCAGGAATGTATTGAGCAAATTATGAGCGTAATTCGCTTGAGGCAAAATGACGGAAGACACAACAATTCAATTTAATTGGTCAGAGCAAGGATGCAGAGATGAAATGGAGGACTGTCTCTATGCTTGGTATGACGCCGTGATGCACTGGCGCGAATCTGCTATAAAGGCCGCTGAATTGGAGACGCGCTTCAAGGCATGGCAGGCCGCAAGGAAAACTGCATATATAGCGGCTAAATACTCTGCTGTTCAATCTGATGCAAAGGTGCAGTCTGAAGACGAATGGAGTGAAAGATATCTTGAGTCGCAGAAAGCAAATATAGCAGCAGAAACGCAAAAGCGAATTATGGGAATCGCGGAAGCTAAATGGAAAACAGAGCAAACGCGACAGGTCTCACTTAGAGCGGTAAAGTGATCAATGAAAATTCAGAGTATTCTTATTACAGGTCCAGAGGCGGTCAACGAGGCCACAGGAAACAGATTCTCTGATTTACAAAACGGTACAGAAAATGGCTAAAAGCAACGGTAATTACGCGAAGATAACCAGCGATCTAAAGGATAGATTGCGGATGTCGTTTGTGCAGGGAATACCCGACGCGCAAGGGTTTCGTAGAACGGCCAGCATTGAGAGCTTAGCCCAAGAGCATAATCTTTCTGTAAATACGCTGTATAAGCTCGCTCAACGGGAAGACTGGAAGGGACAACGCCACAAGTTTGATTCCGAGTATCAGGGGAAATTAGATCAGCAGAGAATCAAGGACATGGCAGAGGAATCCAGAAAATTCGATTCTGCTTGTTTGAGCATTGCGAAAGGCTTGATTTCGCGAGTTGGGGCAAATCTGCGGGATGCGCAAGATAAAGACGCTACTGAATTTACTCCTTCTCAGCTAGACTCGTTGGCGGGTGCGGCGTTGAAAGCACAAAAATTCGCCAAGTTAGCGCTTGGGGAGAATACGGACAACATCAGCATTAATGCAGACATCAGAGATGACAACAGCTTCCGAAGAGCTATGGAAATGCTTGACGAACTTGAGCAAGCAAAGCGATCAGGCAGCGTTACGACTACGCACTAGTTGGTTACAAGAAGCGAGACCAAAGCAGACAAAGCCTAACGGAAACTTTTATATCTGGCTGATTCTTGCAGGGAGAGGCTGGGGTAAGACGCGCACAGGCGCGCAGGATGCTGCTATTTACGCCTGTACAAATCCAGATGTTCAAGTCGCCGTCGTAGCGCCAACTCACGGCGATTTGAGGCGTGTTTGTTTTGGCGGGCCATCGGGTTTGCTCAGTATCATACCAAAAGAGTGCTTGCTTAGTAGCAAAGAGCAGGCTGGTTATAGCTCAACAGTCAATGAAATTAGGCTTAGCAACGGCAGCAAGATTATGGGCTTTAGCGCAACGGAGCCTGATCGTTTGCGTGGCCCACAGTTTCACCGCGCTTGGTGCGATGAGCTTGCAGCGTGGCGTTATCCGGAGGCCTTCGATCAGCTTATGTTTGCGCTCCGGCTAGGAGATCGCCCTCAATGTGTTATCACTACAACGCCGAAGCCCTCATCTTTAGTTCGGCAGCTTATGGAGAGAGAAGACACTGTTGTAACGACAGGATCTACGTTTGAAAACAAAGAAAACCTAGCACAGCAAACACTCGACATGTTGCAAGAGCGATACGAGGGGACCACGCTGGGTCGTCAGGAGCTTTATGCAGAGGTAATCGAAGATACAGAGGGCGCTTTGTGGCGCAGAGACACGATAGATCGCGCCAGAGTGAGTGAATATCCACAGCTTGCCAACATCATCGTGGCTATTGATCCGGCAGTTACGGCGTCATCGGATTCAGATGAAACTGGTATTGTGGTGGTAGCGAAGGACACGGAAGGTGTTTACTATGTGTTAGACGATAAGTCTGGCAAGTACAGCCCTGACCAGTGGGGCAGAATGGCTTGCAACTTATTTCATCAATGGGACGCAGATAGAATTGTAGCGGAGGTTAATAACGGCGGCGATCTAGTAGAGCGGCTTATTCGCACGATTGACAACACCGTGCGGTATAAGTCCGTTCATGCCACTCGCGGGAAGCTAGTTAGAGCAGAACCGATTGCAGCGCTTTACGAACAGGGCAAAGTTCACCATTTGGGAGTCTTCCCAGAGCTTGAAAGTCAAATGTGTACATACACGGGTGACCGGCCAAAGCCATCTCCAGACCGGCTTGATGCTCTGGTGTGGGGGATGTCTGAACTGAGCAAATCTCGCGGCGAAGTCGCGTGGAGGATTACCTGATGGGTATTTTGGATAGACTGCTGGGCAGACCCGATCTAGCGCCCTTGCAAAAAAAAGAAATGCACTCAATGGTGGGCTACTTTGGGGTGGGCACATCTAACGAACGCAAGATGAGTTACGATGAGCTTGCTATTGAAGGCTATTTAAAAAATGCGATCGTTTACCGTTGCGTCAATGAAATATCAAAGGGAGCCAGCGCGGTCCCTTACAGGCTCAAAAACAGCAGTGATGAAGTCATTGAGTCGCACCCACTATTAGCGCTGCTTAATCGGCCCAACCCTCTGCAAAGCCATGCAGAATTCTTTAACGCGCTTTTCGGGTTTTTACTATTAGGTGGCAACAGTTACGTCCTAAAGATTGCTGGCAGCCTTAATGTGCCACGTGAGCTACACCTACTCCGACCTGATCGGATTGAAATAAAAGGCAAAGGCGGCGTTTTTCCAGATCGGTATGAGTACAAACTGAACGGACGCACAGAAGCGGTGTATGACGTGGATCAAGAAACGGGATACAGCGACCTCAAACAAATAAAGCTATGGCATCCATTGGACGACTATCAAGGATGCTCTCCATTGACTGCGGCGGCAATGGAGGTTGACCAGCACAACAGCGCCACCAAGCACAACATTAACCTGTTGGAGAACGGCGCACGTCCGAGCGGCGCAGTGATCTTCAAGCCAAAAGATGATCAAGGTTATCAGGTTCAATTATCCGATAGTCAGCGTCAACAGTTAATGACAGACCTGAATCAGCGATTTACAGGAACAAAGAACGCAGGCAGGCCGATGCTACTGGAGGGCGACTTTGATTGGAAAGAGATGGGGCTGTCACCAAAAGATATGGACTTTATTAACCTAAAGCACATGAGCGCGACAGACATCGCTATGTGTTTTGGAGTTCCCTCTCAGCTTGTTGGAGTGCCAGATGCTCAAACTTACGCAAATGTGGCTGAAGCCAGATTAGCGCTTTATGAAGAGACCATCATCCCCTACCTACGGAAGATTGAGTCGGACCTAAATGAATGGCTTGTTCCAATGTTTAGCGAAGACCTCTCCTTTGAGTATGACGTGGACAATATCCCAGCATTGTCAGAGCGACGGCGGCGGATATACGAAAACGTTTTAGGTGCAGTCAATTCTGGCATCATGACGCGCAATGAAGCGAGAGAGATGATTGGCTTGAGTCCGATAGAGGGTGCGGATGATTTGCTAGTGCAGTCAAACCTCTTCCCTTTAGGTAGCAACGAATCGGAACAAGGTCCGGAGAATCCAATAGAGCAGGATGACTTGGATGTATACGAAGACGAAGATGACGAAAACGAAAAGGCCGAAAAGATTACAAACTTCCCGCGTCAGGGAGACAACAAAAAAATCAGCCTTCGCAATTCCGCGTACCCGCAATTTGACTACACCTTTGCCAAAAACTTGGCAGATGACGATACCACGGTTGGCCGCAAGATATGGAAAGCTGGAGGTAACATTCGGGGTAACAGTGCCTATCGGCTCTGGGGCGAAGCGCGCGGAGGCTCGGAAACGCCGGCTGTCCTATCGTGGATCAAAGAGCGGGAGGCGTGGTGCGCTAGGCATACTGTAGTTGACGGCAATCAATTTGTCGGCGGCAAGAGGGAACCAAATCTATCAAACATTGCAGGCGTTGTGGCCTTGATGAAGTGGGGGGCGGTAAACCCTAAGCTAGGAAAGCAGGGGATGAAAGACGTCATCCTTGAGGTCACGAAAAAACTTGAGGGCAAGAAGTCTGATGACCCTGAATGGTTGGACAGTAAGTCAGAGGACTTTGTGTCCACGTCAGACGAGCATGACATCGACCCCATTGACACGGACATCCATGAGAAGGCCGAGGAGAGCGGCACCGTTTCTGAAAAAGTAAAAGAGACTCTCCGTAACAAAGTAGCAGAACATAATGACAAGGTAGGTGACAAACCATCGAAGCGCGCCAACCTTCGAATGCTGATTGCCTCTTTCAGGCGTGGTGTAGGTGCGTACAATACCAATCCACAGAGTGTGCGACCGAATGTTACTGGGCCTTCTCAGTGGGCATTTGCGCGCGTAAATTCTCTGCTTTTTGCTTTGAGGACTGGCAGATTTCAAGGGGGCAAGCACGACACTGACTTGCTACCCAAGGGCCATCCGCTGTCTACTAAGAAATGAATCCGTACCTTTATAAGTGCGTCGTTACTCGCGTGATAGATGGTGACACCGTAGATGTGGATGTTGATCTTGGCTTTGATGTCTGGCTAAAAAAACAACGTGTACGTCTGGCGGGAATAGATACGCCTGAAAGCCGTACTCGCAACCTTGCTGAAAAAGCATTGGGGTTGGCTGCAAAAGAGCGGCTTCAAGAGTTGTGTCAAGGCAAGCTGACACTCGAATCACATGGTAAAGGCAAGTACGGTCGAATCCTCGGTCGTCTGTTTGTTAATGACACTGACATCTGCGAAACACTAAAAAGCGAGGGCCACGCAGTTGAATATTGGGGCGGCAAAAAGACTAAGGTCTGGGCTTAAGCAATTTTTCACATTCCGACAGGGGCGGGTTGCGGCGCGTCGGTACGCGCGTGAGCAGCAAAGAATCCGCAATAATTTAGAGAAGCAGGTTGAGAAGCGGCTGACATCGGCTTTCAATAAGCGTCTTAGGATGATTACCGGCTCACTGCGACAAGGGGAAGACCCAAGCCTAACGGACGTCACAGAGCCTCTCAGGGATGAATTAGAGGCAGTGCTTTCAGCGCACGTCCGGCGAGTGTTTACAACTATTTATGAATACAATAGTGACAAATATAACAAGCTCGCAACTAAGCAAACTGATGATGTTGCAGACTTTGGTTTTGGCTTTGGAACGAGTGTTGAATTTAACATTTTGATTGAGCAGTATTTGCGCTCTCGCAGGTCATACATTACCAATATGACTCAAGCTCAAGGGCGCAGGATCATTGAGAGGGTGTTGGAGCTTCGAGAAGCTGGCAACAATCTAAATCAAATAGCCAGTAGCCTCAATGTGGAGTTTGGCGCTGTGAACAAACGCAGGGCCGCGTTGATAGCCAGAACAGAGACACACAGCGCCGCAGGAGCCGCTCACGATGCGTACCATCGTCAGGTCAGCACGTCCTACGGGGTGCAGATGAAGAAGCAGTGGGTGGCAACGGGAGACGCGAGAACCAGAACAAACCACGCTCAGATGAATGGGACAGTGGTAGAGATGGATGAAGACTTCCTAATGCCAGACGGCACACGGATGAAGCATGTCGGAGATCCTGCGGGTGGTGCCGCAAATGTCATCAACTGCCGATGTGTCATTCTTTACGTCGATTCGGACGATCAAGTGGACGATCCGGATCTGCCTTCCGCCATAGATGATGGCCCAGTGCCAGACGGACGACGAGAAGACATTGATCTCTCTGACGCCGTCAGCAGCAGAAACAAAATATCAGCCGCAGAATATCAGCAAGCCCTTAAAGACAACGCAGGAGATTTGACTTACGAGACGATCAGGCGACTGCCGAAGCCCAAAACAATCAGTGCGGGCAGTGGTGTTTATTATGCGAATGAAGGGCGACTGGTATCCACGCTTGAGACGTCAGGCGGTAGTACGCTTGTGCATGAATTTGGACACCACGTAGATGCGATGCTTTCTCAGAAAATGATTGACGCTGGTAGGGTAAGAAGGACGCTGAACACTAAATACCTGTCTCAATATGACAAAGCATTTATAGACGCCTTCGACCAAGATAGAATTGAGAACGGTCTTGTCCGTTCTGTCAACGCTCAACGTGTCGCCAGAGCAGATAGGGTGAAGCGTGAAAAGGTTCTTGATGAGATTATGGAGGATTTAACTGAGATAAAAAGAATTGAGAGTAAAGTTAGAAAGGGAACTTTTTTTGAGAAAAGGGTCTTGAAAGATGAGTCTTTGGGTGGCTTACAGGACATAGTGGATGCGGCGACTAAGGGTTACGCATATAACTCTAAGGGCTTTTATGGACACGGGCTGACTTATTACAGAAGGAAAAACAGGCCCGAAATGTATGAAACTTTCGCAAATTGCTTTCAGTCGTATGGTACACCAGCGTGGCCGAAAGTGAAGAAATACTTCCCCAGAACAGCGGCAAGATTTGAAGAAATGCTGGAGGAGTTTATCAGAACAGGAGATATATCATTCGATGACTACGACGCTTAGCTACGAAGACATCGTGGCAGAATACATTGAAAAATTTGGCGATGATCCAGTGTTTGATGTCACAACTTGGGGCGAATCACCGGATAGGATGGAGTTGATGCTTTCTGCGATTGATTCCGGTAAGCCACTGACAGACTCAAACGAAGACCCAGCCGCGACTTACTAAGTCAGATTAAGACACGTCTTTTTCAAACACCTTCCATCCCGTCCGCTCTGGATGCTTGAGTTTCAACTCTTCCATTAGTTCGACCGCCTCTGGGTACGAATTGCAGGCGTACTCATAAGTGCTTCGTTGACCGTCGTAATTAACTAACCAGACATACACGTAAGGATCACTCATAACTTCTTATCTCCACTTGAATACCAAATGTTTATCACAAATCCCTCTGCACTGACCTAAGACCCATTTGCTGATTGTGAGCCTCAGCCTCTTCTTCGGAAAACACAGCCCTTTTGTTGAAGAGGTAAATCGGAAAAACACCCTTGAAACAAAACAGGTGGTACTGGTTACAGGTATCTACCAGCCGATCTTCTTGTGGGTAGATTTCGACGCCCTCCCAGTCGGGGCCACAGAGTGCATTCTTAATTTTTTGCATCGCCCTCCAGTCGTGGAAGGCTTGCTTGTCCCTTCGCTTGATGCTGAGGTACGTGGGTACGTTTGGGCCAAATCCATGTTCATGCGGTAAAAGCTGACGCTTCAAGACTTGGAACATCGGAGAAAGAAAGCACTCTTCAAGCCGCTCTTCTTCATGCTGCAAGTTGGCAATTTCTTTGATGAGAGACTTTGGTGCATCCGGCATCGCTTGTCGGCACATCTTGATGCGGTCTTTGAGTTTTAGCTTATCACGATGTGCTGGCTGGAAAACGAAATCTGTTGCTTTGTATTCGCTCATTCTCCCACCTCCTTATCGGCAGAAGTAAGATCGAAAGCCTGCCTAAAACTGGCAAAAGATTGATCAGCCAGCGCTTCTTTGATTACCGACTTTTCCGTTTCATAAAGAGTTGCTACGCATCGCTCTATTTCGCATCCGGCACAATCGAAGAAAATTTTGGTAACTTGATCTGTGCTAGGATCATACATCCATCGAACTGAAACTTTTTCTCGCTTCTTTGGTTTCATGAGTCCTCCGCTTCTTTGCATCTACCAGCCAACCACGCTGTCTGTGGAAAGGCGTCAACTAAATGATCGGTGAGGGCTGGGTCAAAACGCTCCGCTTGCTTGAAGAGCTTTTTGGCAGCACTTTGAGCGTGTTGAATATTGTCTCCCCAAAGCACACCGTCGAGTCCATCCGCTAGTACCTGTATTTCTTGAGATGTGAGTTGGATGCGTTCCTGTAAAAGTGTTGTCATGGCTTAGGCTCCCTTAGTAGTTGATGATATACAGACTTTTTTCTGTCTGTCTGATGCGATACACGGGCTTCTGTTTAATGCCCTTGTATGTCATTGTGGCGGCTCCTCGACGGAGTTTTTCGCACTCCGCGACAGCGTCCTCAATATGCTTATGAATATGCAGATGCGTGAAGTTATGTGTGCCGCTCCAACGGCGGACGCCGTCTTTCTTAGGATCACCATCCCAGAGTCCTATCTGGACCTCGTAAACCACGGTGGTTTCCTCAAAGCTCCGATCATATTTCGCTGACATTAGAATTGCTCCTAGCAAAAGGCGCTGTTTACAGCGCCGTGACATATCGTAAGTTTGCTTTCGAGATTCGCACTCGCCCGAGCGAGGGGAACATCGCGTGTGTCCACTTCGGACCCGTTTTGTAGATCCATCCTGTGTGGATGCCGGTCTCATGGTGGTACTTGATGGGCGTAAAGCCACGGTTTTTGACTTTACGGATGGTTGGGTTTTTGATGTCGGGCTTCATTTTGTTGGCCTCCTTAGCCAGTGGTCTATGTTTATTATGGTAAACCATGACCTTTTCAAAGTCAAGCACAAATTGTGCTAGTTGATGAAAAAATATCAATCGCCCCTTTAAGGCTGCTTATGCGGCCTGTCTTGTGTATTGGTGTTCGCCGTTCTTTTTCTCGACGACCAAGAACTTGCATCGGTCAGAATCAAAGTAGGCTTGAGCCATATCTACCGCGTCGGCTTTGAGATGGTAATGCTCAGACTCGCCAAGACAATCGCCATCCCGATCTTTAGCTGTAACCATCCAGCCTTCCCAGCCCTCTTGATCGCAGTACCAAACCTCAGTTACGTGCCAGTGATCTAAATACATTTTGCTTCTCCCTTGGTACAGGCCGCTTATGCGGCCTCTCCACAGGTTTTTAAGCAGACGGTAAGAATATCGCCAGCCAGTTCATCGCTTTCGCATTCGTAGATTCTTCGGTCACAGTTGACGTGTAGCATCTTGGCGTTGCGGTCAAAGAAAGCAAGAACCTCTCCCTTGTTTGACTTTATGATGCCGTTTTCCAAGATGTTGAAGTTGATTGTTAGCATGTCCCTTTTCCTATTTCGTTTCGATGTTTGTAAGAGTAAACCCATAGATATACCTGTGTCAAGCACGATATGGGCGATTCTTTAACGGAATCGTTGAAATTCACTAGTAATCCGATACGATCTGTGCGAGATTCTTGAATTAGGAATGCAAATGCCAATCCCGAAGCCGCGATCAGATGAGAGCCGTGACGATTTTATTCAGCGATGTATGGATGACGATACGATGCTTGACGAATATAGCGATGTGGATCAAAGGCTGGCGGTCTGTCTCTCTAATCTGGAGAAGGCCACAAGTACCGAAGAAGAAAAGCACGTCCGTGCGGTAAGAGAAACCGAAGATGCTTACATCATTGAGTTTGGTAAGCATATGGAAGAGGACGGCTATCATGATGACGATGAGGACGAGGAAGACGACGAGAAAAAGTCGGAGTCTTGTTTCGAGTGCCCTGTTGAACTTAAGGCAATGGACGGTGAAGAGGAAAACAAAGGCATGTTTGAGGGTTACGCCTCTGTCTTCAACAACGCTGACCTTGGCAATGACGTCATCTTGTCTGGAGCATTCACCAAGAGTTTGAAAAAAACAGGCGCAAAAGGCGTCAAGCTGCTTTATCAGCACAAAGCAGATATGCCGATCGGTGTATTTGAGTCAATAGAAGAAGACAAACGTGGCCTGAAAGTGCGCGGTAAACTAGCACTTCAAACACAAATGGGCCATGAAGCATACGAACTAATGAAGATGGGCGCATTGGACGGCCTGTCGATTGGATTCCGCGTCTCGCCAAAGGGACAGTCATACGATGCGAAAGGTAAGCGCCGTATGATTAAGGAAGTAGAATTGATGGAGATCTCACTGGTCACCTTCCCGATGAATCCCAAAGCTAAGATTCGGTCGGTGAAAGGTGATGAGTTCACTATCAGAGAATGGGAAAATGGACTGCGCGATGTTTTCCATCTGTCTCGTTCAGAAGCGAAAATGGCGGCAAAAGCCGTCCACGACGCATTTAATCAGCGTGATGCTGACCTTGATGCGGATTTGGCAGCAGCCGTTAAATCACTTACCAAAACCCTCAAACTCTAAGGAGACTAATGATGGAAGACATCAAAACAGTCCTCTCCGAGATGGGCACGGCGTTTGACGAGTTCAAAAAGTCGTATGACCTGAAATTGGAGAACATTGAGAAGGGCGTAACGGATCCACTTCTGGATGAGAAAATCAATGCGATTGAAGCAAAGATGGACTCGTTCGAAAACGTGAATCAAGCCGTGACCCTTCAAAAGCAACAGCAAGAGCAGGCCAAAGAGCAGATGGATCGTATTGAGACAATGCTCCGTCGTCCTGCCTCGGGCCTTGAAAGCAAGCAGATTGACGAAAGCCTTATGGCTTGGGATAGCTACTTGCGGAAGGGCTTGGAAGCATTGGGACCAGATGAGAAAAAAGCTCTGACGGTTAGCAATGATTCAACGGGTGGTTACCTTGCACCTCCCGAATACGTGCGCGAAATCATCAAGACGGTCACTGAAATATCGCCAATCCGGTCGATTGCCCGTGTCCGTAGCACAGGTCAAAGATCAGTGCAGATGCCTAAGCGTACAGGTCAATTCGCGGCTGAGTGGGTAGCAGAAAGCGCTACACGTTCAGAAACGACTGGCTACACAGTGGGTATGGAAGAGATACCAACGCATGAGCATTACGCTTTGGTTGATATTTCTGAGCAGGACTTGGAAGATTCAGTCTTTGATTTAGAAGCTGAAATGCAGTCTGAGTTTGCGACTCAGTTCGCAAAGGCAGAAGGTACGGCCTTCACTACTGGTAATTCAGTAGGTAAGCCCGAGGGCTTTATGTCAAACAGCAGTGTGTCATCTGTTAATTCAGGCAACGGCACTGCGCTTCTAGCTGATGGCCTTCTTACGTTGGTCCACAGCATCAAGACTGAGTATGCTCGAAACGCTACGTTTGTCTTCAACAGATCAACGCTCGCGGCGATTCGCAAGCTGAAGGACACTGCTGGACAGTATGTGTTTCAGGCTGGCATGAGCCTAGAGAATGGCGTTCCGAACACCATCCTTGGTTACCCTTACATCGAAGCGCCTGATATGCCCGATATCGCGGCATCTGCTTTCCCTGTCGCCTTCGGCGATTTTGCACGTGCTTATATGATTGTTGATCGTGTCGCCCTTGCGGTGTTGCGTGACCCCTTCACACAAGCAACAACCGGTAACGTGCGATATATCGCTCGACGCCGTGTGGGTGGTCAAGTCATTTTGGCCGAAGCAATCATCAAGCAGAAAGTCAGCGCATAAGGAGAATGACATGAGAGATCTAGCAAACAACATCTCAGTGGTTCAATCCTTAGCTCCAGCAGTTCGCACCGCTGATGCCAATGGCACAGGCATTGATCTGCAAGGCTTTGAATCAGCCACTATTGTGGTAGATACCGGCGCTGAAGGCGTCACTCTGTCATCAAGCGTAAAGATTGACTTTAAGCTCGAAGACAGTGATGACGACAGCACTTACTCGGCTGTGACATCTGCGACTCACGTCACGGATGGAACAGTTGATTCAAGTGGCATCTTCTTAACTTTAGATGCAAACGCCGAAACCCCACAGGTAGCCTCTATTGGTTACGTCGGTGGTAAGCGTTATGTTCGCGTCGTGGCGGACTTTACAGGCTCACACTCCACTGGAACAGCAGTGGCGGCGTCAGTCATCAAAGGTCATCCACGTCACAACACTGACGCTGACAGCGTTTCAACTGTCTAAACCACGGGGGCGTAAGCCCCCTTTTCTCTGGAGCATCCTATGGCAAAATATAGAATTAATGTACCAAAGCCAGCGGCATCTACGGCTGATGGTTTGAGTGTGCGGCTTTATGAAGCTGACGAAATAATAGATGCAACAGAAGAGTGGCAGACAGAACTGATGAGTGCTTTCGTTGCTAACGGGTGGGCTTCAGAATTGAAGGTTGACGCACCAGATGAAATCAAAAGAGCGCGCAAGGAGGACGGCACTTTTGAAAAAGATGATCCAGCAACGCCTGAGGTGAACGAAGCATGGGAGGGTGGAGAAGCGCCCAAGCCAAAGAAAAAAGCAACGCGCAAAAAAGCGCCAGCTAAAAAGAAAGCAAACTAATTTAGGAGGCCGTGATGTCTGGACGTACAACTGTAGCGGCTGTCGCGGCACAAATTTCAACGCATGAGCAAGTTTGTGCGGTGAGATACAAAAGAATTGAAGAGCGACTGGAGTCAGGTGAGAGGCGGTTTCAGCGACTTGAAAATATGATCTGGGGGCTGTACTTGCTTATATTTGGGGCTATGCTGACTCAAATATTTAGTTAGGGCCACGCGCCCTTTAGATGAGGGAGAGGCATGGCCGGAATCAGAATTACAACCGCACCAAGCGTAGAACCGTTAGCGCTTTCGGAAGTAAAGTCCTATCTAAGAATTTCTGGTAGCGGTGAAGACACCTTAATCGGTACTTTTATTGAAGCCGCGCGCACCTTCTGTGAGGACTTTACCGGACGGGCGCTCATTACTCAAACGCTGACCTTAACCTTAGACGCGACCAACGAGATAGATGATCCGCTTTTTGAAGGCACAAGAACCGGACCCTATGTCAATTTTTACAAATCATTCATATCCCTTCCTAGACCGGAATTACAAAGCGTCACATCAGTCAAAACTTTCGCGGATGACGATACCGCCACGACCTTCGCGTCGTCAAAATATTACGTCGATACCAGCAGAGACCCAGCCAGAATAGTCCTGCGAACTGGAGAGACGTGGCCTACAGCCTTGCGCGTAGCAAATGCAATTGAGGTGGTCTACGTTTCTGGTTATGGAAACGCTGCGTCCGACGTACCAGCGCCTTTGAAAATTGGCATGATGCAACATATTGCTTATATGTATGATCAACGCGGTGACATGAAAGACTACTTGCAGGCGAGAACTTTGCCGCCGAGTGTAGCCAACCTGTATCAGACATACAGGGTTTTGGAAGGGTTGCGCGGCTCTATGTTAATGGCGAACTGATGGCGGCATCCAGCGGCTCAATGCGACACGAGGTAACGGTTAAAAATTTTACCCGTTCATCCGATGGTGCAGGTGGGTTTGTTAATAACACAACTACCACCACAACTATTTTTTGTGCAGTGCGTCAAGTGAGTCAACAAGAAACTTACAATCAAGGCAGACTTGATGGAAAAAGCACCTTTGAGTTCATCACACGCTTCACCACAGCAGTTGAGCAAAAAAGCGTCCTAGAGTATGACAGCAAGTCGTTTAATGTGCGGAGCGTCACCAATACCAATGAACGCGATAAATATACCGTGATTATTGCTGAAGAGGGGGTGGCTCTGTGAAGTTGAAGCTCAAGGTTATTAATAAACAAGAATTTTACCGAAGGCTTACGAAACAGTTAGGCGTTGTGCCAATCAAGAATGCACAGCGCGCCTGCTTCAAATCGGCCAATCTTGTTAAGAACGAAGCAATCAAAAGCATATCGCAAGGCTCACCCAGTGGTCCGGTCGTCACAAGGTACAATC
>VTLG01016443.1_pt1 | contig 30428 bp, 47 predicted proteins | sample 4694571 | NCBI WGS metagenome assembly VTLG01 (sample SAMN12604809, study PRJNA352737) | marine metagenome | biome: ENVO:00000447; feature: ENVO:00000209|ENVO:00000569|ENVO:01000036; material: ENVO:00002151; isolation source: viral sequences binned using virsorter ...
TATTTGCAGTTCCACCCATACCAGAGTGATTTGTACAATAGTAGTAAAGTTGAGGAGCTCCAGTAGGCACTACATAAGTCAATGTGTTAGCCGAGCTATCTCTAGTTACTCCAGTTGTATATTCGGATCCCCCACCATGCGTACCATCTGATGTAGTTGATAATGCAAAAGGATGAGCAGATGGATAACTAAATACATAAGTGTTACCCTCCATAAGTTCTAAAGTATTTTGTGGTATTCCTAAAATATGAAATTTATTTCCTCCACCATAAGATGCAACAGTTACAGTATAGTTTACAGTTGAGGCAGTAAATCCTAAATTAAATCCATAGACCTCTGCACTTGAGGCTGGAGATAAATCAAAACCATTTTCAGCAGCATTTACAATTAAAGCATTTCCAGCTTGACCAGATAAATTAGATGTAGTCTTACCAGTACCACCCCTCGCTACACCCAATGTGCCAGATGTAATCGCAGAGGCAGCTATGTTAGCAACATTAAATGTACCAAAGGCTACACAATCTACTATATCTCCATTTGTTAAGGCAGATGCAAAGACAATACTATTTCCAGATGTAATTGTTACATCAACACCATTTACTTGTTTTACCCCATTAAGGTAAACATCCATAAAATTAGCATCATAAGCCAATGGAGTTCCACTATCGTCATTACCACTTATTGTTGTTGGAGTTCCAGATATAGTAAATTTAAACCTGGCCGAGGTTCCATTTGTAACTGAACCAGCAGACTGCCACCCACTTGATACTGAAAAAACTCGTAAAACATTGGAGGTAGTATTAAAATATAAATCTCCATCTTCTAGTGCTGAACCATCTGTATCTGTTGTTGGATTAGATGCGTGAGCTCCAAGGTATATGTTTGCAAAATCAGCTATACCAGATAAATTTCCAGCAACAGTATTTATATTTGTAGCATTAGCACTAACTGCATTTATGTTACTAGCATTAGAGTGAACTCCAGATATAGCAGATGATATTCCAGAAAGTGTTGTTAGTTCAGTTGATAATCCAGCTAATGTATCAATAGATGTACTATCTGGTCCAAGTTCTAAAGATGTACCAGCTGAGTTATATCTAATTATTTTTCCAGAGTTTGCAGTTGTTGTACTATATGGAAACTCTAAAGGACCAGAGGTACCAGATCCAGTTACAGTTCTTGGAGTTGTAACTTTTAATTGTATAGATCTGTCTGTGATTTCTTTTAGTTGTTGTTGTCTAATTAATACATTGTCAAATTCTGTTTCTAATGTAGCTGGATTGTTTGCTTGACCAGTTTGAAATACAGTAGTTCTTGATAGTGGTTGATCACCAATAATAGTAATTATTTCACCAGCTGTAGTTGCTGATCCAAAGGTTACAGTTCCAGTACCATCACCATTTAAAGATACACTATAATGTGTGGTTTCTGTTTTTAAAACATCATTAATATATACTTGTAGTTCGGATGATGCATTTACTTGAAAACTAAAATTAAATGCAGTTTGTCCAGTAGATGTATATTGTATCCTTCTATCTACAGCATTTATATTAAAACTTGCCATCTATCTTTTCCCTGTCTTGTCTATTTTCTCTTTTAAATTATCTACAGAATTTTTCAATTCTGGGTATAGACTATATAACTTATTCTTACCTATTTCAAAATATTTTGTTTTCACAGCTCTTAACTCTCCTAACTGACTACCTACTGATAAAGTATCCCACTCTAAACTATCAAACTCTGCATCCATTTCTTGCAACATATCACTTATACCATCCCCATCATTATCTTCATTCATGAACATTATAAGTGCATTATATTGCTGCGATGTCATAGCTATACCATCTATTTTGTTTCTAGGCATAGATAATCCAAGTCCATAAGTTTGTAACCAATCATCAACTCTTTTGTATCCTTTTTGATTTAATATCTTAACTGGACTAAATACTCCTTGTTCTGGTCCTTTCATTTGTTCACCCCATAGATTTAATCTTGGTTCTAACTCTGGGTTAAAGAATGGACTACCTTTTAATATTTTATTGTAAGCCTCATAGAATGATCTGATTGGATAAGGTATATCACCATCAAATGTATTTCTCCAAAACTCTGCTTGTTGATCATTTATTTTATAATCATAAATATTAGGATCTTGCATCCTTTCTAAATAATTACCAAAAGTACCAGTTGGATTTAATGCAATACCTACTGTACCCTCGGTTACTTTTTGTATTGCAAGTCCAAAACCATTTATAATTTTATTATCAGTATCCGAACCTGGAGAGTTAAATATTCTACCTATCTCACTTATACCAGTTAAGAATGGTTGTTCACCCATATAAGGGAAGATAGCACTTACACCATGCATCATTAGTTCCATCATTTCATCTATGTGGTTTGAATTACCATATTGATCTGGTCTTGATGCTGCATAAGCTATATCGGCAGAGATTGCTAGTAAAGATGATATAGGATCAAACCTTGAGTAAGTATAAAATTTAAAGTTACCATCATCTTGTCTAATACCTATTGAGTATGGTTGATAACCATTTCTAAAGAAAGCCTCTCTCTCTGCTTTATTACCTGGAGCTCTTCCTGTAATAATATAATCACCAGATCCATCGCTAGCTCCATAAGCATATTGGAACATACCATACATGATAGTTGCACCACTCATTAGTTTAGCCATAGCAAGTTGTTTTTTTGCTGGTCCATTTACTCCCATAAGATCTCTTCTTACTGATGGCATCAAACCAGCTAACATTGGATTTCTTTTAGAACTTTCAAAAAAGATATTAGTTACAGTTTTATAGAATGGTACAAATAATTTAACTGCTGGTTCATTCATAAAACCTTGTATGTTTTTAAAGAAACCTGGTGGTAGATCTTGTTGGAAAGTACCTTCTTTCATAGATTGTAATACCTCATCCCTAACACTTGTAGGTGGATCAGCTATTGTTCTTAAATATAAATCCTCTGCTTGTTCTTTTGTTGCACCATCAGATAATGCTTTATTAAATCTTTTTGTTGCAAGTCTTTCTAATTCCATTTGAAATAGTACACCTTTAAAGAACTCATCCTCTGCAACTAACATTCTACCGGGAAATCTTACTGCTGTACCAAAGTATTCTAACATTGTACCCATATATGAGTTCTTGTATTTTTCTGGTAAAACATCTTTAGTTATTGATTTTCTATTTGGTAAATCTAATTTTGTTATTGCTGCACCACTCTTAAAACCTTCAGCAGCATTATCCATACCAAGTTTCAAACCATAATTAGTTGATCTAATCATAGCAAGAACTTCATTAAACATCACACCATCTGGACTACTAAAGAAAGGAACTTTGTTAATAGCAGCTGCCATACCATATTCCATAACTCTTAAGCTGTTAAATCCTAAATTACCTACGACATTAACTATATGAGTTATAGGAGACATCAATCTTGAGTTTACCCATATCTCTACCCAACCATTTGCTAGTTTTGTACTTACAGCATCTTTAGCAAACTTTGTAGCTTGGTGTGTATCTAACATTAAAAAATGTTTTGCAAGATTGTTGAAACCATCCTCTGAAAAATCTGCATTCATATTGTCCTCTAGGTATCTTGCTATATTTTCTACACCAGATAACGATACACCTAGATCTGGTTGTACCTTTGTAATCTCTTGAGTTATTCTCATTTTCTTTGCAGCACCAGATAAATCTCCAGCTGTCTTTGCATACATCTGACCAAACAATGTTAAGACTTTATAAAACTCTACTTGCGTTTGTTTATTAGCTGATCCTTCATCAAGAGCCTTTTGTGCTATCTTTTTAAGATGCATGTATAAAAGTTTAGTCTCAATCATAGCTCTAACTGAAACATCTAGTGGTAAGTTATCTCCAGGTTTAGATCTTAATATTTTAAGATATACATCAGTTCTACCTAACTCTGCTGCTTGAGCTAATATATCATCAACTTTAGTAACACCACCTTTACCTTTTATTAATTGATCTTGAAATATTGTATTAACAACATCTGCAAAAGAACCTGGTTTGTACATACCATTTTCATCTACATCTAAATCTTTGAATATAGTTTTAAGAGATTGATTTTTCTTTTGTTCTTTTAATTCACCTACACCAAACTTTTTAAGTATATCATTAACATTACCTACCTCTTCATCACTAAACTCTTTTAAAATTATTTGACCACTACCTTGATCTATCTCAAGATCTTTGTTTTCATCTATCTTGTTTATAATCTCTTTTTGTTTGTCTATTCTTTCTTTCTTATCTTTTCCATAAGGTTCATTCTTAAGTGTATCTTTTTTCTTTATCTTAAATGGAAACTTTGCAGCAACTAATATTTCATCTTCTCTTTCATCAAGAGTTTTACCTTTTATTTCTTCTAATATTTCTGGTTGTACATCTGCATTAACATCTTCATTTTTAGATTTCATTGGCATGTCATCATTCTTACCAATATCAGTTACCTCTTCTTTCTTATCTATAAAATCAAGATCAGGTGGTTTTATATCTGAACCAGTTATTGTTTTGTTTATGTCATCATCTTTAGGTAAACTCATTCTTCAACTAATCCTTTCTTTATTTCTGGAGCAACATTTACTAAATCTTTATCTTTTGCTTTATTTTTTATACCTACTTTTTTTTCATACTTTAATGTATCTTGATCTAACTTTTGATGTGATTTAACTAATTTTTTGCTCAAACCTAACTCTTCTATTTCTCTTTCTGTTGGAAAAGCTGAACCATCTAAATATGTTGATTGAGCTGGTGGCATTTTATCATTTATAGCCTTGATTGTATTTTTATTATTACTTTTTAATTTTTTCATAGTAGAGAAAAGTTTAGTTAGTAAAGGACCCATAGCCTCACCAACTGGTCCTAAAGCTATATCACCTTGGATTGCTTTCCATTTTTCTGCAAGAACCTTATCAGCATCTACACCTTCACTTACATCTTCGGGTGTTCTTAAATATTCTAAATATCTTGATGTTAATGTTTCTGCATCTTTAGTTTCTATTTGGAATGCATCTGCAAGAAAAGAAACAAAGTTACCTTCTCCAGCTACTTGAGCTGTACCTACTGTTGCTGCCTCTGCTGATAGAGCTCTTGTTATAAATGGTAACACTCCTTTTGCTTTTATTAGTCCATTGAATAATTTGTAGTATCCAACACCAGGAACTAGGAACTGACTTAATCCCTCTGCAAATCCACCAGCTAAAGTTTCTGTTTCTCCTATTTTAGAATAGACATTGTTTTTGTAAAACTCTCCTAGATCTTTAACAAGACCATCTCCCTCTGGATCTAGTTTTTTCATAGCCTCTGGTCCTAGTATAAACTTTTCACTTGCAGCAGTAAGTAAACTTAAAATACCCTCGGATAGTTTTGCACCACCTCTTACTACACCTTTACCTATGTCTTTACTATAAAATGCAACATTCTCTATAAAGTTTCTTTCAAGAGGTTCGTACCCATTTACAGTTAGCACATACTCTCTATCACTATTTTTATATTTGTAATATTCTAAATATGCATCTTCTAGGTTCTTTGTTCCCATTATTTACCATCCTCTTCTAATAAATTTATTATATCATCTACTTTAGTTATCAATATATCTAATTCATCATCATTCATACCCTTTGGTCTAGTTACTTTTACATCTTTAAAAATAAGGTTATCTTTTATAACAAGTTCTCCATTTACAGGAATAGCTTGTATATTTTCTAATAATATTTTTAGTTCTTTAAAACCTTCACTACTACCACTAAATTGTTTTTTAAAATCAAATATGTTTCTTATAGTACCATACTTATCTGCATCAATTAATCTTGCAACTTTAAGAACCTCATTAGTATTTACTACATTAAATATTTCTTTTGATTTATCTTGTATTTGTACTGTTCTTTCTTTAACTATACTATCATCTTGTATTAGAGTTTTTGCATAAGCAATCAAATCATTAGATGCTATACCTGGGTTTGCTCTATAATAATCATACAGCTCTACCGATGCTTTTCTATATTTTTCAAATGCAACATTAGTCTTATCAGTTGTAATAATTCTTGTATCTTCATAACCAACCATTTTCTTAAGCATACTATCAGCTGCTTTGAAAGTTGCAGTTTGTCTTTTTTCTTTTGCTAAAGTAAACTCTGACTTTTGTTTCCAAGTAATCTTTCTAGCATCCCATGCTGCTGTTATAGCTGCATCAGTTAATCTACCAGCTACAAGATCCTCTTCTAATGCAAGAAACATTTTAGGATCTGTAAAACCACCAGATGTCTCTTCTTTTTCTAAATCTATTAATAGTTCCTCTTTTACTTTACCACTATACTTTCCTATCTCTTCTACTATTTTTTTTGCAGTTGCATAATCGTTATCTAGTTTTGCCTCATAGTATGCAATCTTTTGATTTTGTATAATAGTTCCATAATCAACTTCTTTTGCTTTTTCTTCTTTTTCTATATCAGTAATAATATTATCTCTAAAATCTCTAACTTGTTTTCTAAATGCTATTTGTTCTTTTTCTGGTAAAGAGTTGTATATTTTTTGGTAGTCTTTGTTACCATTGAACAATCCTGTCTTTGCACCTTTAGCTAGTTCTACTGCCTCACTAGCAGAGATCTCTTCTCCAGGCTTATCATAGTAAGTTGTAAGATAATTTACTTTTTGTTTTATTACTTCCTTATCCCATGCAGCTGACCACTCATCTATTTTTTTATATCCTTTGACTAACAGCTCAACTGCTATTCTATCTTTTTCTTTTTTAAAATGTTCATCTATATCTATTGTTCTTTCTAATATTGGATTATCTGGATCTGTATCATCATAAATTTTTATTTCACTACCATAGGCCATCATTGTCTTTGCAATATTGTTTACTGTGTTAGTTGCGTATTCAGTTATAGTTGCATCTTTTATAGCTTTTAATTTTTTTAGATTAGTTGCAGAATAACTATTAAGAGATGTGTGTGCCATTGTAGCTAGTTTTGCTTTTACTGTTACAGCTCCCTCGGCATCTATTTCTAAAAAGGATTGAGTATAACCATTAACAATACTATTTAATTCTTGTTCAAACTCATCGGTACTCATTTCATTTAGAGTTGCTTTCTCTTCTAGTTTAGTGATAGCTTTACCCGCTGCTATTTGTACATCAGTTGCAAGAAAGTTTATTTGAGCATTTCGTAAAGTGTTATTAAAAACATTATTACCTTTAGGTAATAGTTTGTTTCTTTCATTTGGATCTGCATTTAAGTATTCACTTATTGTAAGTGGATTAGATGCAGCATATTCATAAGCATCAATCTTTGATTGCTCTTCTACTTTACCAACTGCAAACTTTAAAACATTATTTATTCTTGCATCTAAATTACTTTGTACCTCTGATTGAACTCTAAATTGTTCAAATCCTATTGTTGGAAAACCATAGGCTTTTACATTTAATCCTTCAAAAACTTTTCTTTTTGCCATTAGCTAGATCCCTCGGTTGATGTTATATCTACATCGGTTGTTGATGGTTTTTTAGAGAAACCTCCAGCTTGTCCAATAGTTCCTATATCAGTACCTAATCCAAATATAGCACCCATGATACCAGCTTGTTTTGCATTTTTACCAGCAGCTTTTAGATTTGCAAATTCTATCAATCCTAAATTATTTGCAAGTTCTTGATTGATTTGTGTAACTGAAAAATCAGTAGATCCAGATCGGAGTGATACTATTTGTGCAACCTCCATAGATCCCTCCATAGGCATGAACCCACTTGATCCACCTTTTGCAATTAACTCTGATAAATACTTGTTTGTTTCTTTTAAAACCTTAACACCATCCTCTTTAGCCTCAATTTCTTTTGATTTGTATTTTAGTTTAGCAACATCAGCTTGACTATCATAATAAGCCTTTTGTGCTAGACCAGATTGATAAGTTGCGTATGCTTTACCAAATGATGCTACTACTGCTACTACTGTCCAAGGGTTCATTGTCCTACACTCACTTTAAATTCTATTCCCAATAATGTAAAAAATAATGGTTCAGATTGGGAAAATGTCATCTGACCATCTCTATCATATCCAAGCATTGGTTTCTTTCTTTTCTTTCCTGTAAAGAAATCTCCCGCTGTAAATAATAAATCATTACCATTTAATGTAAGATTTTGCGAGAGATATAAATTAGCAGTTGCCTCTACTATTCTTTTCTTTTGTGCCATGATGTTACCACTAGGTAATTTCAGTTCTACCGGTAAAGTCTTAACAGTAGGTGTATAGTTGATACCAATCTCTACATAAGTTGTTGGTACTGCATCTAATGTTATCTGACCAGAACTTACTACCTTATCATTTTGCATACTATCATCTGCAATAACCTTAACAGTTTTACCTTCAAGATGTGATAGTCCAGTTACAGTAGTAGTTGATGGTTTGCTGCCACCACTTAATAGTTTTGCACTATCAGTAGTGTTGTCATCATTAAAACATTCTACATAATACTTTGTAGCACTATTGATTGTTCTTTTTACTACAAAATAGATTTGATCTACATCTACTCCTACATTTACAAAAGTACCATCAGTTGTACTTAAACTTGGAGCAATAACATTCTGACCTCTTAAGATAGAATAAGATGCAAGAGATCCATCAGTATCATTTACAATCAAAAGAAGATCCCCATCAGTAGTTGATGTTGCTTTACGCAAAGCCATATCTGATGGAGATTTCAGTAAGTGCGATGATAATAATGATATGTTGTTGGATATGTATGACAGCTCTACATCACTAAATAAAAACTCTCTTAATGATTTACCAGCTCTTTGAATAAATAATGTTCCACTTTCAGCACCAACTGGTTTGATACCTTCTTTAGATCCTCTTCTTGTTGCACCATTAATAACAACATTAGTAGGTGTAATAGGATCTAAAGTAGATTGAGGTAGAAAGAACTCTCCACCTTTTGTAAAGATCTGTAAGTCTCTACCAGAAAACATTCCTGTAATTGCATTGGTACTATCAGTAGATATTGTTACATCAATAGCATCATCATCTAAAGCCTCACCAGGATTGAAATCAAAGAACCTTGCAACTCTTGAACCAAAGATTGTATTTGGTCTTGATTTAACACCACCAAAATATAATCTACCTTCATGGAATGTAGTTGTTCTTGGATAACCTTTTGTACTAGACCAAGATGCCTCGTAACCACTTTCTAAAAAAGTTGAACCAGATGCTATTGCACTTGTATTAAAGAAAGGTATTTCTACTATTGCCTCTACTGATGTATTAGAAACAAATCTAGTTATTCTTGCTCTTCCTAAACCATCATTAGTTTCTACATATTGATCTACATGACTTGATGTAAAGAAAGATCCTCCAGCAGTAAGAGTAATATTACCATCAACAGCTGATGGAGTTATTGTTTGATTGATTGTAGTTGTTGAAATAGTAAATGCATGATTTGGTATATGGTCAAATGTAATATCAGTTATAGTCCAACTAGAATGAGATGCACCTCTTACTAATTGTTTTGGAGCCATATCTTCTTGTACTAAAATTAAAGTATCAGCTGATTGTGTATGATCTAATGTTGAAAGTGTAGTAGATCCTATTGTTGTTGTTAAATAATCATTACCACTTGAGTTTATGTTAGTTACTAATTCTTTATCTTTAAAAATATAAATTCTATTATGTACAAACAAAAGCATATAACTTTGTGTTGTAGAAAATTCAAAAGGTACAAGTTTCATTCCATTTTGTGGATTAGCAGCACTTGGTACCTCAAATAAAAATTGTAAGCCAGGTCTCCTTTCTATACCACCCTGTGGTTGGATAAGTACATTACGAGCTTGATCTAATGCATTGTAATATTGATTGATGTCTATTCTTGATTTTAATAATGGATCTACCTCACCGGTAGTAAAGTTTGATTGTATAGTTACAGCTCTGCTCATCTAACATCTGTCAATGGGAAATCTACTATTGCATAATTTGGTTTACCTCTACCATCTATATTACATGCCTGGCGAAAATACCCACCCCTTCCATTTTCAGTTAATGAACCCAAAGCTACACCTCTCCAGTATTCTGCCTTTGTGATTTGGTCTGTTACTGGTTCGGCTAAATGCCAGGCTAACATGTAAACTAAAAGCTGTACAAAATAATTAGGCATCAAGCCTTCAGATACGACACTTGATATATAATCTATATAAATATTTTCCTCATTAGTTGCTATTGCCGGACCAGAACTTGTATAAACTAATTCATAGTTTTGGATTGGCAGCACTCTAGTTGAGCTTGAATTATAAACTTGTAGAGCTGTACCACTTACAGCAGTTGATGGTAAAGGGTATAAGTAAGTCCATTCATTGACTGGAGTTGATGATGATCTTGCTAGTTGTTCTTTTACTAGAGCAAAAGACCATGGATATAATGATAAAGTTTTTCCTTTTATTGTTTCATAAATACTATTAGCTACTCTTGCAGCATCGTTAGTAGTATCAGAAAATGATGAGATTGTATCAGATCCTAATAATACTAATGCTTGGTTTACGATAGTTACTTTTGTATCTCCACTTGCCATAGTATTGCCTCAATAAATGAAGAGGCCTCTTTTGAAGGCCTCCCCATGTTTTGTTGATTAGTCGCTATCAGTAGCAGATATAGCTGTACCATCACCGACATCAACAACACCACTTGCGTTGCTGACTACTGGGTGTAACGAGTAAGTTCTCGTACCACCAGTTGATGCGTGGACATAAATTATATCCCCAACTTTTAACAGATCAGATACATCATTGAAGTATCCTTCTGCGTCAATAGCTGTTTTAGCATCAGTTGATGTGTAGCTCCACATTTGAGGAGCATTACCAGCTTTTGCTTGACCACCAATAGGTTGTAGTCCTGTTTTATCAAACGCCATAATTATTCTCCTTCTTATTAGCTTTCATCAGTTGTTATTTTTACAATGCCATCTGGGTCTATTGCAACAGCACCAGCTGAGAACATGCTATTTACCAAGAATGATGTTTTTTCTGGTACATAGTTGATCTCTGTTTTTTGTGCCATGTTTACAGCCATACCGACTGCACCTCTATGGAACGCAAAACAAGTTCTGTCGTTAGTTGCCAATGGTAAACCACCTTCATCTCTATCGCCTAGAACATAAAATCTAAAGCCCAAGAAAGTATTTATTTCACCCGAAACGAGTGCCTTAATACTTGCAAAATCTCCAGAGATTGCTCTCTCATCAGCTAGTAATCCAGATAATGAGTTTGCGTGGATGATAATGTGTCTGTCATCAAATGGAACATTTTTAGCATCCATAGCTTTTTTAGCAGCTATTAGCTTTCCAACATTCAAGTTTGATGCAGTAGCAGATCCAGAAGTTACTACAGTTTTTGCAACTGTACCAGTTCCAGATGCACTATTTACAGCATCTATTATAAGTTGGTCCATTCTTCTACCGATTGCTTTCGATACAACTTGGACTAACTCTTGCCTTTCATCAAAGTTTACCTTCGCTTGGTGGAAGATGTCCGAGTATTCAGCAGCATTGAAATCACTCATTGTAGCTGTAACTTGAGAATAAGTTACATTCAATGGAGTAACATCTGTCTGTGGAACTCTAGCCGTAGCTGACCCCTTACCAAGTTTTGGAAACTTGTATGTTTGCCCTTGTACACCTTGTCTTAGCCTTACACATCCCAAGATTGAACTTTCACCTTGGTATGCTTGTTTTACCTCAGCATCAAACAGAGTAACAAAAGCATTAGTTATTGATTGTGCCATGTTTTCTCCTTTAGTTTAACACATTTATTTACTTTATTCGCAGTTGTCTGGTAAAATAGCCAGGCTGACAGTAGTGTACTTTCACACTTGTCAAAAGGCCAAAAAGAAATTTTGGTTGTCTCCGATTACAAAATAATCGTTTTCTAATAAATAATCAAGTCTATATTTCGCCAGTATTTACTTTTCCTGGAAAGGCTCTTGCGAACTGTTGTTCTACCTTTCTACGAAAAGCTGGATCTGTTTTATACTTGGGATCTGCAACTAAATCATACAGCTCATCATTAGATGGCATACCATCAACATCTACTGGAGATGTAGGTATTGTTTGTTCACCATAGTATTTTCTTATCTTATTGAGTGCATTGATACCATTAGCAGTAGCAGCAAAGATCTTAAACTCATTAAAATCTTCATCTGACCACACACCTTTAGATACAAGACCTTGACCCCATTTCTTAATACCATCAATAATTTGTGGAGCATTTGGTCCTAAAGCCTTTGTCTCCTCCTCAATATTAATACTTTCTGCCTCTTCTTGTTGTACTGATAATTCTTTAAACTTATTAACAAGATTATCAAATGCGGCTTGAGTTGGTTTGTTTTCTTTAGCCCACTCTACAAAATATTGTTTTAGTTCATCATCATCATCCACATCTTCTAAAGCAGCTACATCATATTCTTTAGGAGCTTTGTGTTTACCCATAGAGAATTGTTTTTGTAGTTCTTTGTATGAATTGTTTAACTCTTCTACTTTTACACCAGATTTTTCATCCCAAAATTTATTTTCTAAATATTCTGGTTTCTCTAAAGTTTTCTCTTCCTCTTTAGTTTCTACTGGTTGTTGAGGTTTCTCTTCCTCTTTGTGTGGAACAACAGTATCATTAGGATCTGTTTCTTTTGGTTCATCAGTTATAGGTGTATCTGCAATTAGACCTTCACCTTTTTTCTCTTCTTGTATTTGATCTTGATTTTCCTCAGCCATTTTTTGCCCTCTCCATTCTTGTTTTTATTTCTCGGACCACACTATTTTGTCCTTCTCTTGCATACCCAAATGTGTGATCTCCTCCAGGTACCCAAGTCGGTTGATCTAATGTTCTACTTATCAAATGTTTCAAACATTTTCTACCTTCCTCTGTTTCAAATGTTCTAGCATAAGCCTTGTCAATTTCAAGCTGTTCGTCTTTCGGTTCTTGTTTTGACTTGGTTTCTAATACTTCTATGCCTTCCCACCCTACTTTTGCCATTATGAACTAACCTCTTCCTCAACAGCACTTGCTGGTTCTTGTTCTTGAGGAGGAGTTGGTTCGCCTTGGGGAGCTTGTCCTTGCATCGCTGCATTAGCTTGAGCATTAAACATGGCCATACTTTGTTGGACAATAGCCTGTTTCTCTTCTGGTGAATTTCTTAAGGTTGTTGGAACTCCTAACTTATCACCAATAAAACTTGCAATAGCATCTGGTTTTAGTTCAGCAACACCACCAGGCCCTAAAGAATTTGCTATTTGAAAGAATTGCATAACCTCATTTATCTCTTCTAAATTTTGAGCTTTAGCCAATGGACTAACTGGTGTAACTTTCACCTCTAGCCCATTGACTTTCAAAGGGAGCTGAATGAGACCTTTCTCATCCATAATGAATAATACTCTTTGTATGATTGGTACCATAGTTTCAGTAATTAATCTACCAAAAGCAGCACCTAAATTTTGTGCAAGTTCTTTCATTCTTTCTACAATTTCAGTTGCAGATCTAGCCGACATGTTATCTGGTGGTAAAGTATCATCTAATAAAGTCTTTTTAATATTCATTCTTAAATCATTGATAACAATTTGTGATACATTGAAATCTCCAGATCTAGGTAAAGGAGCTAATGATGCACCCTGTGGTCCACCATTTCTTGCAACTGGTATGATTGAACCTGGAGTAATTCTAATATTAGATGGATTGATAACACCATCATCTGCTGCTGTATAAACTCCAGCACATGCTATACTAGCATTTTTAAGTAACAGCTCTAAAGTTTTATTTAAAGTTTTTACATCTGGTAAAGCAGATACTAATGGTCCTCTACCAAATACTTCACCGGGGATCTTCATATATCTTGCAACAATCCAAGGTGTTGTATCCATTCTACGAAAGACTAACTCATCTCTAGTTTTCTCATGTATGATGTGATAACAATAATCTTTTCTTTCTGGATCTAATATAACTGCCTCAATCAACTCTACCATCTCTTGAGGTTTGTTTTCTATCAATCTTTGTAGTTGATCATTTAACTCTATATCTGGGTATTGTCTTGGTAAAGCCTCGGCTCTAACTTTGTATTTACGATAAACATTATCTACTGTTCCATTTGGTCCCTCTTCTAATGCAATCAAGTATTGAGGTACTGGAGTAAATTGTATTGGGTTTATATCATCGCCAGGTTGAATGAGCATAACAGCAGTACCTACACACAGATCTAATAAAAACTCACCCATAGCTAAATCAAAATTAGATTGTCTTAACAAAGTAAACATTTTTTCAGAATAAGTATCTAGTGCAGCTTGAACCTCTGCTTTTCTTTCTGCTGGTATGTCATTACCTGGCTCCAATCTGCACCATTTTTTATAGGGAGGAAATAGGCCAGATTGTATTCTATTTGCAAATCTTTGAGTAGAGTGGATAGCTGTACTATCAAATACCATATTCATTTTGTTTTGACCTGGTACAGTTCCCTCATAATAACCATCATAAAGATTTCTTTGAGGTAAAGCATAACGATAACAATCTTCGTAAATAGTTCTCCATTGTTCTTTACGAGCAAAGGCTTTCTTTGATCTATCTAATACTTCATTTGATTTTAAATGCATTATGCCCTCGCCTTATTGTTTGCAGCAAACTTAGCTGCTGCCTCTTTAGATCCAAAACCCCATTTTTTTAATGCAAGTTTTAATCTTGTTGGTTTACCATCTTTCATCAATGGTCCTTTAACTTTTGAAAATCTAGCTGCGAAAGATACCCTTCTTGGGTTTGTACCTTTTGCTACTGGGGATTTTAAATTACTACCTTCGGTTCTTTTAAAAAAATCTCTTCCAGCTTGGTTCAAACCACCACTTTTGTTTTGGTATCTCTTTGCAACCATATCAAATTATCAAGCCTCCTAATATAAAAGATACAACTAAAGCAACAATCATCCATTTGTTTTCTTTAGCTCTTCTCTTCCATTCTCTAGGAGTATGTCCAAATATTATCATGCCATCACCTTTTGTTTCTTTTTATTTCTTAACATAGCAAAATCTTCTTTTCCGATCTTGCCATCTTTGTTTGCATCTAATTTAGTTTGTTTTCCTTTTAGATTTTTCTTTTTCATTTTCATTTTATATGCCATTAGCTTACCAATCCTTTCTTTCGTTTTGATCTTATCAGATCTTTATCTGCCTTTCTAGCACCACCTTTTCCAGTTGCAAAGGACCGAACCCGGCCTGCTGCCCATGCATGAGCTGATACATTCCTTGATCCGGAAGAATAATACGCCCCAAGGCCTCTGGAATAGACCTTACTCAAAGTACCTTTAGATATACCACTTGACTTTGAATACTTTGCTATAACTGCTGCCTTACTCATGCTCTTGCCCTTTTCTTGCTAATGTCATCCATCATAGCAGTAGTTAATAAACCTTTTTTATATAATCTTCTTGTTCTCAATATCTCACTCTCTTTTGCCTTTGGGTTTTTTGCACCAGATAAATATTTAAGTGGTACACCCTTTTTACTCTTTGGAACTTTCGGAAACTTCCTTGTCATCCTCTTGCTCCTTTGGTTTTCTAAATTTTGGATTTCTTATATAAACTTGTTCATGACTATCCATAAGATACTAATCCTTTCTTTCTGGATGATCTTTTCATTTTTTTCTTTTTAGATTTTTTTTTATGATAACCTGGCATTATGCACTCCCTAGTTTAGATCCATCTCTTGGATTTCTTATTGGTGAATAATCAGATGTAGTAGTAAGAGCTGTATTAGTTGTATTAGCAGCAGTTAAAATATTTGCTCTATTCTTTCTTGATCTTCGTTTTAATTTTCTAGGTGCTATTGTTTTTGTTTCTGCTTCAGTTTTCTTTGCTACCTCAACTCTTCTCTCTGCAATAGGAGAACTAGGAGCAACAACCTTTTTAACTGGTGATATTACTTTTCTAATTATTCTTGGAGCTCCACCCATTATGTCATCATCCTTTCATCATCCATTGGGTTTCTTATACTTTCATCAGCTACAAGTGTAGTGCCAACCCCCAATGCTGGTAAGGCTCTATCTTGAGAATATAATAATCTTCCCCCACCTCTTCTTGCTCTTGCCTTTGCTGCTATTTTTCTTTTCTCACTTTTCTCTGCTGCATCAGCTCTAGCATCTCTCTCGTCTAATAATTTATTAGATCTCTCCATCGCTGGAGGAGGAGTATATTTAGGTGGTTTAAAAAGACTACCCATTCTTTTTACCTTTAGTACATGGTGTATAGAAACAAGTACCCATACAAAATACTAAACAAATCCATTTCTTAAATATTTTTTTTAACATACTAAAATAACCTACTATACATTATCATGTCCTTTTTATTGAAGGAATATTTTTTTAATACACCTTCTCTCTTAAAATATATATGTTCTATCCATTTGACACTACGAACATTGTTAGCACTAACTGTTACATGTAATCTATGCAGATTTAGTTCATCCGCTGCTAATTCCATAAATTTTAATGATCCCTTATGAAATTTTAGTTTCCATTTTTGAATAAGGTTTTTATCTGGTATCAACCATAACTCTGCAACACCTGGCCATTGAGGTACAATACCAAAGCAAACTATTGGTTTTCCTTTGTCTAATACAGTATATCCATAACCCTGTTTAGTACATGCATCTAAATAATTAAGATAACCAGGGATCTGATCAATATGATCTCTATCCTCTTGGTATAAGTCCATCAAGTTAAGAAGATATGATTTGAATGGTAGAACAATCATGTCCTTTCCATCTGCCTTAAATATACTTTCAAGTGTTTGTATTCTCATAAGTGGCTCTATACTTTTTTGGTATAACAAATCTCTCCATCCTTTTCTCTGATGTAAAAATAGTAAACTCTTTCTTGAGTTCCATCTCTCCTCTTTTCCAAACTCTAACTAACCATTCTCTTTTAATATCTTTGCTATCCTTTTCCATAAACTCCAATCTATGTAAACTCCCGGCTCTGCAAAATCTTCTACCATAATTAAAAGATCTGCATTACCTTTCCATCTTTTTATTGTTGCAAAACCTTTACCACCTTTTCTAGCCTTGACCTCACAATGCATACCACCCAAAAGATCTACCTTAACATCATAAGGAAAGTCTTGTAAAGCACCCGACATGGGTTGTCTCCTTGCCTTGATACCTAGATCTTCAAATAGTTTGACAATCTTTCTTTCTACTCTTGAACCTTTGATTTTAGATTTACTGCTCATCTTGATCTCTATTGATAATAAAATATGCTATTATAGCAGCGACAAGTATTGCACCAATACCTACAAACAACATTCCAAATCCATAACCTACACTCATGCAAATATATCAAATTCTGTACTAGCAACTGATTGCTTAAATTTATTATTGTTACCTCTTGTTAATCTTTTATGTTCTCCACCACCAAGTAATAAATACATAAACGCATCACCGACATGCGAGTGTTCATTCTTGTTTGGAGCATCTCTATATCTTTCACCACCAGAGATCTGTACTCTTTTAAAATGATACCCACCCGATAATGCTTTCCTTAATCTTTGACATCTTTTATCTACAAGCAAACCTGGTTTACCATCTATCAATCTATTCATAGGCATAGCTCCAGCTTCTCTACGAACTCTAAAATCATTTGATGCAGTTGGTCTAGCAGTTAGTCCAATAGATCTTAAATGATCAAAAGCTGTAACTTCATAGATCTCATCTCTTTTCATACCAGCTGGGTCTCCATGTACTAACACATCAAACTTTGGAAACTTACTTGCTAATTCTGTTTTTAACATTTCACCAAATCTTTCTAATCCCATATCAAAGGTAACTAACTCATGTAGAATATTCCAAGTTCCTTTTTTAGTTCTTTGTCCAAAGATTGCTGCTGGAGTTAAACCAAAGTCCACACCAACTTGTATAGGTAAAGATATATCGGGTTCTAAAAAATCTGCTGCCATAAGTGTATCATCATACTCTGACATAACTGGTTTACCCTCTTGAACATAAGTATATAATCCTTGAGCATAACATCTTATCCAATCTAAATTTTTACCTAGTAGTGTTTGTTCATAGTAACCAGTAGGAAGATTTTTTTTATTTTCACATTTAGGATTTGTCATCCACCATTTCTTTGCTGACATAACAAAACCATTAGCCTCTGGATTTTCTGGTAAATCTTCTTTTGTATATTCTACAACTGCTCCTGGTTGTTTAAAGAAAGTCCATTTGTATTTACCTTTCATCTTTTCTTTCTCACTTAATCTATACCACCAATGATCATCATCCATTGGGTTAGTATCCATAATGATACCTCTCCATGGTTTCGCACCACCATCAGATAAAGTTGGGTATCTACCTACCCTGTGTGTCAAACCATCTATTACAGCTTTAGGTAACTCTCTTGCCTCATTCACCCACGCACCAGTAAGTTCCATAGATAAAAGTTTTCTAACATCTTTGGGTTGATCAAGAGCTAGAAAGATAACCTCACAATCAATACCTGGAGCATTATCTCTTGATGGTAGTTTGATATGATGTGTCAAAGGTGGAGACCATCTGAAAGGACCCCAAATGTTTTCTGGAAATAACTCTTGCCATGTTTTGATTGTAGTAGTTCTTAACTCTGGATATGAGTTTCTTACAACAACAAACCTACTATACTTGATCCCATCTCTTGGTGATGTAACTTGTTGTACAGCTTTCAACATAATCTCCGCTGCACATGAATATGATTTACCACTACCTACCGGTCCCATTACACCTCGCACAAATGATTTGTCTTGTAAGAACTTCCACAATGTAGGTGAACTAGAAAAGTCTAATTTTAGATTTGTTATTGCATCACTCATTTACATATACATCCATAAAGATCACCACTACCATCATTCATCACATGTCTATTTATGGGAGCATCATGATAAGTTGTCAATTTTAATCTTAAAATATCACACAGCTCAAAGCAATCTACTGCTGTTAATAGTGTAATACTTTGTAACATTTCTTTTGTAACTGGTACTAAACTATATAAACCATCGTATAGAATAATTAAATCCATTTATTTGTTTATAGCTTTTAAGATACTCAAACCTATAAGATATGGTATTTGAGGCACTACACTATTTCCTAAACATTTTATTCTGTCCACCCTATTGGGTACCCCATCAACCACTCTACCCACTCTGGGTTCAAAGCCCCACCAATTTTCTTTTCCGATTTTATTGCTTGATGTGTAAGACTTGGATGAGTTTTCAAATACTCTGGATCCCATTTCGTTATGTTGCCCGAGTTTTTGTGTTCCCTCGCTGTTGGTGTGTGCCACATCTTCGGTTGAGGATATGTCCTTGCGTAAACCTCCAAAGTCCTCCTTGATAAACTTGTTGCTGCTGGATCGTATGTTGCCTTGCTGTTGGTGTACATCTTTGCAGTTGGGGTCGGTAGTTGTTGTAACTCTCCCTTTCTCGCTAGTGCCTCTAGGCATTTGGATGCTTGAGTGTTTCCCTTCAATCTGTATTTGTGTTCGTTGTTTGTCGGAGTAGGATACATCGTTACCATTTCTGATAGATACCCTGTCTTTCTCCCAGTCGCTGCTCTGCTCGGTCTCATTCCTTTTCTCTTGATGTGATCCATATTCGTTGGTGTGGGAAATAATCCATATTCGTTGTCTTTGGTGGAGGGCACCGACACCGCTAGCTGGAATATTAAATGTCCTTGTTGAGTAGCCTTCACTTTCCAAGTCCGAGATAACTGTATCAAGACCGAGTTTAATGTGGCCACTAACATTTTCTCCAATGACCCAAGTTGGCCGACATTCTTTGATAAGTCTAAACATTTCTGGCCAGAGATGTCTCGGATCTTTTTCAGCTCTTTGTTTTCCAGCAACCGAGAATGGTTGGCATGGGTATCCCCCTGTGATGATGTCAATGTCTTTGATCCCATCTTGTTTAAGTGTTTCATAGTTTAACTCCTTTATGTTATTATATATTGGAACTTTTGGCCAATGTTTTTTTAAGATCTTTTGACAATAAGGTTCATAATCACAAAATGCTATTGTCTCTACTAATCCAGCTTCCTCTAGTCCTAGACTAAATCCACCGATACCACTAAACAGATCTAAATGTTTTAGTTTCATTTGTACCTCCTAAAGAATAATCTCCATAACCAAGATCTAAATATTGAAACACACATAAAGATTACTGCTATGTTAAAACTTTCCCAAACTGTCGGATACATTCCAAAGAATGGAAATACATAGAGCTGTAACAATGTTGCGATAATTAAACCAGATCCAACATCAATGATGCTTTCTATAAGAGATCTCACCTACCACCTCGGTTTCTTTTTTTCCAAGATCTTTTCTTATGCTTATTCATACTGGAGAACTTGGGCTTTTTTCTTTTTGATATACTTGTTTTTTTTGGGATCCTTTCATGTGGGAGTTTGTTTACATCAAACTTTACTCTTGCCATCATCCTCCTCAATATCAATTATTGGTTTTGCATCTGGTCCTTGCATAACAATACCAACAACTGATGGTCTTTCCATATCTTCATGTTGTTCTAATAATCCAGCAGCTTTTGCTAACACTCGCAGCACTGCTACCTTATCATGAAGTTCTACCTCCAACTGGGGTCCTAGTTTTGTCGGAGTTACTTTAATTTTTTTTATAGACTTTAATGCTGCCTCGGATATGTTTTTCGTATCTTTTATTGTAACATTACCTTTTTCATCCCACTCCATAATATCGGCAATATTAGTCTTACCTATATCAACAAGTTCTTTAGCTACACTCTCCTTGTTATGTTCTATGATTTGTGATTTTTGTATCCTCCTCTGAACTACTCGGACACCACCGAACCTATCCAAAGGAGGTTTTACTATTCTTTTTTTATTAGTATTACTCATTCCTAAATATCACCACCATTAAACCTTTGATGTATCCAACCTTATTCTGATCATCAGATCCATCATCATGGCCAAACCTAAATCCATCTTTTGGTTTCTTAAGAAATCTAATCTCAACATTATCTTTCTTATACATGTAATCATGAAAGTATTTAGCATGAGTAGAAGCGGGTAACAAGAATACCCCTGTAAAGTTTTTTGTTTCCGCTGCCTTCTTTACAAACCTAGGTATGTCATTATCAAACATAGGATGTATATACGCAACCTCACCAGTCCAATCTTTAGTCAAGCTGTTATCCTCTTTGGTATAATACTTTGGTAAAAGATGGTTTTGGTGAGATGCACAACAATCAACAGTAAAGTTAAACTCTTGAGAAAGATCTGCCCAAATTTCTTTGGGAGTTCTAACCCATTTCATAACTTCATCATTTCTAAAATGTAGATTTGATTTGTGATGTATTTTTGATTTAGAAAGGGATTGGGTCATCAGATATTCCTTCACTTATTGGTTTTTGGTGAAGAGGTATTTGAGGATCACTCTTGTTCTCAAACACTCTAAAGAAAGCTACTTGATCTCCTTTGTTATATTCTTTTGAAGGATCTTTCTTATAGATCTTAATATCTTTTGCACCTGGCACTAATGTTCTTTCTTTTGTTTCTTTATCCCAATTAGATGCATTCCATTCCTCAATGATATACTCACCCTCTGGTAAGCTGTATCCTTTCATAACTTTGTAGTTACGATTACTATGTGTTGGTCCACTACTCATATATTTCCTTTTCCTTTTTTGTTTCCTATTTTTAGTGGGGCTGCTTTGACTAGCCTAGGATGAGAAAGCCTACCCCACTTATATAACTAAAAATAACTAACTCACTATAGTTTTAACCTAGAGAAAGTTATGTGAACATATTAAACGATTTGTAAAATAATTGCAAAAAAATTGTGAGTTACCCCCCATATATGTTTGACGCCCTAGGGGGGAACATGTACGCATTTTGTACGCAGATGTTCGCTTTTTATTCTGCGTATAAGAGATAATGCTTGGGGTGTGGGTATTTATAAAAAGTAAAGGTTCGTTTACGATTTATAAACTACCTTATTCTTGTACTCCTTACTACTTTCTTAAGTATAGCTTGGATCTTCTCCTTATCGTTAGCCGGCTTGGGTTTCCTTACAAATACATCCTTGTAGAATATAATCCTTTTCGGACAATCCTTTCTATTCTCTTTCCTCCAGGTTAGTATTTCCTTAAGTCTAGCAGCAGCTCTATCCTCGGTAAGTCCTTCCTTTACCCATTCAGATACCATCTTCTCATCTTCAATAGTATATTGAACCAATACTCCGAAAATCTCTTCGGTTAATCTTACAAACCGATTTAATATGTTTCTGACTATAGGGTATATATGATTATTAGTTGGGTTGTTATGTATGTATTCAGAGTGCATATCTGGATATGTATTAGAGACCATATTAGAATTATTCTTAACTACCGAGTTATGTACTCTAGGTGCATAATTCTTTTTACCCCCACCTTTCGGTCCTACATGTATTTCTGGTTTATCTTCATAAGATCTGTCTTTATCTGGAACCATAGCTAACGCATCCTCTTCCTTAATTTTAGGATCAAAGACCATAAAGTATTTGTTACCTCGTAAGTTAGGGTGTTTCTTTGCATAACGAATATAACCCCACTCAATCAGTTTCTTAATATGTCTTGATACAGTAGATTGGGTGATGTGCAAATTCTTTGCGATAGTTATTTGGTTCGGCCAACAAACCCCTTGTCTTGAGGTATAGTTACCTAGTGCTGCTAGTATCATAAAAGTTCTTGGATATTGTTTGAACCTTTTATCTATTACAGCTCTTTGGGGTAGAACACAAAAATGACCTGGAGTTCTACCTTTACCATAATCTGGTTTCTTATCACTCATTATCGGGTTGTGCCTCTGACTTTAGTTTAGTTTCTAATTTGCCAAAGTCCGACCACAATTCAATCCCACTCTCTTTTTTAATATCCCAACATCCTGTCTTATTTCTTTTTAGTCTAACATGATGGATGATTGTAGTATGATCTCTATTACCACACATTCTACCGATAGCTGGTTGAGATGCATAAGTGAGTTCGTTACATAAATTAATATATACAGATCTAACTCTTACTAATTCAGCTTGTCTTTTTTCTGACATAATATCAGTTGGAGTAGTATTGTAGTGATCGCATACAGCTTTCAATATATCCTCCATCCAAACTCTTTTAGCTCTCTCACTTGGTTTAGGTCTATACTTATCTTTTCTTTTTAATACTCGGAGTTCATCCAAGATCTTATCCATCTTGCTCTCAAGATATTCTATTCTTTCTTTTGTATCATCTTTGATTGGTTTTGATTGCATGATTGGTACTGATCTTTGCTGCACATACTCAAAACCTGGTGGTGGTTTGATTACATTATTTGGTATCTTTGTCATTTTTATTATCCTTGTTCTTTGGTTTAAATGGATAGATATGAACACCAGGACTTAACAAATCATTTAGATCTTCCTCGGTTAAATCCTTTGGATCCTTATCTTGAGCTCTTACTTTCGGTTTCTTTTTCTTTATCATATCAGTAAGTTCTTTCAGTAATCTTTCACAATACCAATGAGCTTTACCGGCATCATCTCTCGCACCTTCAAGAGTTTCTACCTTCTTACCCATTCGCATTATGTATTTACATATATTGAACTTGATAGCTCCAATCTTTTCTGCATCACTAAATTGCGATGTGATTGCGTCAAAAGTTTGTATTGGATTGTTTTTGTAGTGTGGTGGGTTTATTTTATCTTTGCTCACTTGATCCTCCCATTCTAGCTGCATTGATCATCTTATCAATCCTGTCTTGATGTACCTTTGGTCTTGCATGTATCCCCATCTCCAAGATTTCTGATACTAAAGTTGCCATAGGTATTCTCTCTACCTTAGCTTGATCTTGTATCTTGTCTTTGAGTTTTTGGGAGATTTTAAAATAGAATGGTATGAGCTGTTGCGATTTAGCCATATTTTATCTCCTTTTTTTATATCTTGTAAATATATCAGAAATATATATATTACCTATATGAACATTATGAGACCAACAATAGGAAATAACAAAGGAGGAAATATGGATGCATTTGTTCGTAGTAAACTAAATTATGGTATGGGTATTCAACAAAGAATACAAAGGAACATTGATTTAGCAAAAGAGTTAGGTGAAACATTAACAAGAAAACAATCTAAAGATTTAATTAAAGAACTAGATAAACAAGAAATATGGGTAAATAATATTTATCAAGTAAATATATTAAGAGGTAAAGATTGTGATCAATATGTTTATGCTGCAGAATTTAAAGGTAAGTGTGATTACATTACAATAAAAACTCATGATAAAAAACCAATAAGAGATTGGAGACATTTCCAAATAATTAAAAACGAGTTATGTGGTGAAGATAGAGAAGCAGTAGAACTATTCCCATCAGAGGATAGATTAGTAGATACAGCAAATCAGTATCATCTTTGGGTGTTACCAAAAGGTTTACACATGCCATTTGGTTTTCAAACAAGAAAAGTAGATTACACAAAAAAAGAAGGATCATTTAATCAAGCTGGACAAAGAGGGAGGGATGAATAATGAATAAGATAGTTGCGTTAGTAAGAGTTAGTACCGATAAACAAACTGTTGAGAACCAAGAGTTTGCTATCAAACAAAAGTATCCAAATACAGAAATCATTTGGTTTAGAGAGGATGATACATCTGGTACTAAAAAGTTTAAGAATAGACCAATACTACAAGATGCAATCAAGACAGCTAAAAGATTGCGTGTACCACTTGTTGTTTATTCTTTGAGTAGATTGGGTAGAACTTATGAGGTTGGTGAGTTCTTGGATAATAACAAAGGTAAAATACAATTAGATATTTTAGATAGACCAGTCATAGATCATAAACTTGTAGGGTTTGATATTGCAATCAACAAGTATGAAAGAGAAGTTATATCTGAAAGAACTAAAGCAGCATTAGCTAGAATTAAAAATGAAGGTAAACCACTAGGTAATCTAACTAACCTTGATGTTGTTAGAGTAAGAGGTCATGCAACTATTAAGGCCAATGCTGATAAGTATGCGAAAGACATCAAAGATATAATTGAAGGAATTAAGTTATCTGGAGTTAATACTCTTCAAGGTATTGCTACAGCTCTTAATAATAGGGGTGTTAAAACTTATAATGACAGGGTTTGGTATCCTACAACAATAAAAAATGTCATGGAAAGGGCTTTACAATGAACAAAATATGGACTAAATATATAAGCAAGATGAACATAAAAGAAACATTATTGTTTTTGATGGAAGGTATAGCTTTCTTGTTATGCCTTGCTGCTATCTATTTTTTTGTCATAGTTGGATGTGCGATGGTAGATAGTTGTTACTATTACTATTTTCCTGGAGGGGGAGTTTGATGGGAGATAGTGGTAGAAAAACATCTTATAAAAGAAAAGAACTAGGAGGGAGTGTTATAGGCTCCCTCTTGGTTGATAGTTTCAAGACACCTAACCAAATCTTGAAGGATGCTCTACATGAGTATGAAGGGAAGGAGGCTATAAATGACATAGCTAACGAACCAAAGGTTATTGCTGGTAGAATGTTAGAACCAGTAATTTTAAAAATGTTCATGGATCGGTTGGAACCTTTTTGTCAAGATAAACAAAAGGTAAAGATGACTGTACCTAAAACAGCTCACTTGTATCAACTGAAAAATGGCAAACTCGGTAGCTCTTTAGATGGTATGTTACACATATCTCCAGGTAATTTAGAACTCTCTGATTATACAAATAAATCTTTTAGCTTAAAAAACAAAGTAGTATTAGAGTGTAAAAATTATTCTGGAGCTGCCGATGATGAACCTTATCCAGCTTATAAGTATCAGATACAACAAGCTCTTCTTACAACTGGATGTGAGTATGGGATATTGGTTAGATTAGTAAGAGGGTGGCAACTTCAATGGTTTATCTACCCAAGAGATCATAGAATGGTTGATCAGATTATCAATGCTGGAAATGATTTTTGGGATAGGTTTGATGGTATCAAGAATGGTCATGATTATTGGTACCCACCAAAAGATACCAAAGAGGCTAGTCAAATATACAGATCTAATGGATCAAAAGAGATCCAAGATATGAGTACCCATAACAAGTTAGGTATATTGATTGAGCAATATGTATCTGCATCAACTGATGAGAAAGATGCAAAGAAAAGAAAAGATGCTGCATCAATGTATATGAAAGAAATACTTGGTGGTCATGAGGTTGTTAAGTTTAATGACTATACAGTTAAGCATACAACAAATCAGAAAAAGAAAACTAAAACCATAACTATACCTGGTGAGTTCACTAGCTATAGAAGGTTTACAATAGAGGGAGGAAATAAATGAGTAAAGAAAAAGTAAGTTCAAATGTATATAAAAAGATCTTTGATGTACAACATGAGTGTTCATCAGTAATCAAGGATCCAAAGAAAGGGTTACAATACAAACCCCTGTCATACAATTCTGTAAATGCAGTTGTAAGACCAGCTTTGGAAAAAGCAAAACTAACTATTATACCATTTGTTAAATCACATGAGCAAGATGGAAATCAAACTAGATGTGTTATGGCAGCGAGAGTGGTTGATGTAGAGAGTGGACAACATATAGATGTAGGTGATTACTTTGGTTATGGTAATGATACCCAAGATAAAGGACCCGGTAAAGCTATGTCTTATGCATACAAATATCTTTTATTAAAACTTTTCTTATTAGATATATCTGATGAAGAGGATAGTGAGAAAGGTGATAACCAAAAGATTGTAACTAAAAACAAAGACAAGGAGTGGATGGACAAGTTTGAGAATGATTTATTAAAAGGTATAGACATTCTTTTTGAAGATCCACAATTAACAAATGCTGAGAAGGTTCATGAAATAATACAGCTCAAGGATAAGGTTAGACCAGATTGGGAAAAGTTGTATGGTATGGATAAAGGTAAAGCGAACATGATAGCAGATAAAATAAATAAGAAAGTGAAGGAGCTAAAACCAAATGATGCTAACCCCAAATCAACTTAAAGTTTTTGACTTTATAAATAGTTATATAAAGCAAAAAAGGGTACCACCTACGATACGAGAGATAGCTCGTAAACAAGGGTGTGTCCATTCAAACATCTGGAGGATCTTAAGAAACATAGAGCAGCGAGGATATATTAAGATCCATACCGGTAAATATAGAGGAATAGAGGTACTTAATGGCAATCGTATTCAAAAGTAGATTTAGAAAATGGTTTGTTAAGGAACTGATCAAAGCCTTCGATGGTGAGAATGATGTAGTCGTTATCACCTTTGATGAAAAGTATAATGAGAAGGGTGATCCAGTTCAAAAGTTCTATTCTGCCGATAACATAGACTTGGAGGTCATGCATAAAACTGCCACAATCCAAGTCAAACCTTTTGAGGAGTTATGGGTGAGAAAGAATAGAGAACGAGTAGAACACATTTTCTTGAAAGAACCAATAGAGAATAAGACTGGTAATTAAATAGTCTTTAATCGAGCATAGACCCCCTATTTTTTGCGATCTAGGGTCTTGGGGTACTTATCCCCTAGACATCTCTTTCCATGCTTTTCTGATGCGTTTTTGAGAGGATTTTGTAAAGACCGATAGTGGATACACATTGGTATCTCCATAACCTATGTCATCTACATTCTGATAGGATGCAAAAGTTCTTACAAACTCGTTACCTTCCTCTTCAAACAAATCATATAGATATGCCTCGGTAACTATTCTTGCTGCCTTTAGTTTATTAAATTCATAATCACTTTGTAACGCAGAGTTGCCACAAATATCTAACCACTCAACCTTAACCCATAAATGTTTTTTGTTATTGATCGTAACAGCTTTAGCCATTAGACCAACTCACCAATCCACTTACCATCTCGGTCAAGTAACATTGGGATAAGAACTGGCCATCCATTTATTATCATCCCGCAGCCGATTATAAATCTTAATCTAAATTGTCTTGAATAATTAAATGCCATGTGCTTTTGGTTTGTGAGACAACCAACTTGCATAGACCATACTAGATTATCTGGATTAGAAAAGTATTGTATGTTGAACTTGGAATGAAAATGCCCCTGTGTTACATGTTTTCCATATTGCATAGCTAACTTTAAACCATCAGCAGATATACCATGAGTAAAGAAACACTCTTGTCCACTACTTAATTTTATATTGAGATCATCTACCCACTCCCATCCTTTACCTACATCAAGGAAATCATTGTAAGATTTTAGATATGCTTTAGGCATACCATGTTTTAATGCTCTTCTATAAATTAATGATGAATGATTACTATGAAGTAGTATCATCTCTGGAAACATTCTCTCTAGTTCTTTGATATATCTTTTACTTATAGACAGCTCATCACCAGATGATGGTAGATCTGGATCTGTGTCATGGAAAGATAGTCCATGCTGGTCCAGTTCATCTCCGATATTTACAACAAGGTCTATATCTTTGTATTTTTTTTTGATAGCTTTTAGGAAATCAAAACTTTGTGGGTGATGATAAGGTATGTGAAGATCTGATATGACCAATACACACCCATATTTTTTAGATGCTTTCATTTGTTAGTCCAATAAATTCCTCGGCAAACCACTCACCTACATCAAAACCTGGACAATCGGCTTTGTTCTCTGGATCTAAATCACAATGACCTACTACCTCTGCTTGAGGATAGATCATCATTAACACTCTTATAAGATCATGTAGTGCTGCCATTTGATTATTTGTAAAATTATTTTCTGATGTACCATCCTCTGCCATACCACCTACTAAACATATACCTACACTCTCCCAATTATGTTTAGCTACATGAGCTCCTGGTACTGATACATGTCTCCCTAGTTCTATGATTGGATTACGATCTCTTGTTATTACAAAATGATAACCTATGTCATCCCAATTTCTAGGTGGATCTGTATGCCACTTTCTTATCTCTGCTGCACCAATATCCATAGATGGTTTGGTTGCTGCACAATGGACTACAATATAATTTGTCTTATCTCTTAAATCTATTTTTCCATTTTTCATACTACCTATCCTTGTATAGTAATTTTATTTTAATATCAATTTTTTAATATGTATGTTTCCTAAACTATCTTCCTCTAATTCTGCCTCTGATCTTAAGCATTGGTACCTTACATTAGAACCATTCTTAAGTTGTCTCTCTGCTATCCTCTTACCTTTCAAACAATCACTCATAGCTGGTTGGATCCTGTGTTCTTTGATCTCATTATTTACTAACATCAACAAAGCTACTACTGTTTCAACCATTAATAATTCTTTCCATTCTCTCTTACTTTATCTTTAAGATTTTCTACATCTTCTCTCAATCTATTTATATCTTTCATCATCCTTTGAATGTTTACTCCATTGTGCATCATCTCATCTACTCTTACTATTGTTTTCTCCAAATCGGAGGCCAACCCTTCTTGGATTAGATATTGCTCTTGGTCTATGGGTTTCTGATCCGAGGCTTTGAGCAAATCATTTTTCATCAACTCCCTTGATGTTTCAAGACTGGTAATTCTTTGAGTGATAGAGCTGTACATTAGGACAACAGTTGCAACAAGAGAAATCACCATGGCTAAATTAGCGATAGGCATGGAGATCTTACTTTTATCCGAGATAGATATATTTTCTTTGTCCTTCATATTATTTATTGTTTATCTTCTTAAGTTTATCAAAAGATCTAGCTCCTGTTAATCCTAATAATGCAAACAAAGTAGTTGTTAAAACATCTGATGGTAGAGTTGGCAGCTCAACTACTTTGCCACTCAATGCACAATACCAATTTGTTATAGGTATAACTAGGAACTGAAACATAAAAGCAAACACACATACCCAAGCAAGAGTTGGTCTCCATAACTTTTGTATCCATGCTAATCTTCCAGTTGCTTTTGCATCTTCTCTATTTATTTTTGCTTGTTCTTTATCTACATCTACTAAAGCCTTGACTAACTCTTTTTCAAGATCTGCTTTTTGTTGATGTAATTTATTTTTATCTGGTACCAAATTTACAGCTTTGTTAAGTATTGGTAGTAACGCACTCAATCCTTGTATCATGTTGATATTCCTTTCTCTTGTTTGACTTTAGTACATCCGAACTTAATGTATATGCCATTCATATTAACCTCATCTTGACCAATAGCTTTTGTAGTTTCTAATGATCTTTCATAACCAGTAATCATGCAGCCATAAGCATCTACAAATCTATCTTCATAAGAGATAGGTGGTAAACAATTACCCGCTACAGATGAGCATATCAATAATACTAAAGCATATTCCATTAAATAAATTTTCCAATTTTTAATGCTCCTATTATAATTGATAATACTCCTCCGATATAGAAGATCACTTTAAGACCACCTCGACCCATGGCCACTTGTTCTTTGAGTTGTACTATGTCT
>VTLG01004225.1_pt1 | contig 30425 bp, 33 predicted proteins | sample 4694571 | NCBI WGS metagenome assembly VTLG01 (sample SAMN12604809, study PRJNA352737) | marine metagenome | biome: ENVO:00000447; feature: ENVO:00000209|ENVO:00000569|ENVO:01000036; material: ENVO:00002151; isolation source: viral sequences binned using virsorter ...
CCCCCCCCCCCCCCCCCCCCCCCCCCCCCCCCCCCCCCCCCCCCCCCCCCCCCCCCCCCCCCCCCCCCCCCCCCCCCCCCCCCCCCCCCCCCCCGCAACGCGTGTGTTGGGTAATCGGTATATATATACCGTTTCTCTAGTTTCCAGGAATCTGAAATATATTGCCCCTTATATTGTATTACTTTGTATATACTTGACATTCATGTAGTTTAAGGGTAAAGTGATATGCGATATGAAGATATTAGGCTTAAAGCCTGTTAGGTTCCGCGAATGGTGGGCCATCGTCAAACTAGAGGGTGGCACAAACGGACTGCTCCCCCTATTGAAGATGCTTCATAAAGGATTTATGCTGGGCGTAGGTAGGAAAACATGGCGTACGCGATTGCGTACCTGTATTAGATGCCCGATATATAACTCTAACCTCAGGCAATGCCGTCCCTTATGGAATAAGAATATGGGTTGTGGCTGCTATGTTCCCTTTCTTGCTATGACAAAAGGGGAGTGCTGGGGTAAAACCCATACCGAAAACCTAGGTTGGAAATGATTAAACTACAATGGGAAGGAGATGGGCAGATCATTGAGCTGTCTGTTGATGACTCTATACCTACTTGTGACCTGTTAGAGGTCTTAGATATATTCATAAGGTTGACTAACCGAACTCCATCTGGTTCATTAGACTATACTCATGCCTAAAAAGAAAGCTAAATCAAAGAAGGATGCCTGCTACCACAAGGTAAAGAGGCAGTATAAAGTATTTCCCTCTGCATATGCCTCGGGTGCAATCGCCAAATGCAGAAAGAATAAAGGTAAAAAGAAGAAGTAATGGCTGTACGGAAAACAAAAGCTGGTGCTAACCTAAAGCGATGGTTCAAGGAAAAGTGGAAGGATGAGAAGGGTAACCCCTGTGGTTCCTCCAAGAACAAAGGAACCAAGAAGTGCAGACCCTCTAAAAAGGTAAGCAGTGAGACTCCCAGGACATGGGGATCTATGTCTGCCAGTCAAAAGAAGAAAGCTGTTGCCGAAAAGCAAAGGGTAGGTATGGGTAACAGAACAAGTCCCATTAGAAAGAAAAAGAAAAGTGAAAGTAAAGCTAAACGAAATAGAAGACGAACTGGCTAAGCAAGTAGCTAAAGCTAGGACGGCAATATCCCGCAAGGACGGAATACCCAACCAGAAGATATCCGAAGAGGATGACTTTGAAGTAGAGTATGTCGGTATGTCTGGAGAGCTGGCTGTAGCTAAGGCAATGAATGTTTTCCCTGATCTTAGTATAATGTCACGCAGCGGTGGGTATGATCTCAGGTCTTCTCAGGGAAATAAGGTAGAGGTTAAGACAACTCGCTATCATTCTGGTAAACTTGTAGCTAGACTTAAGGCACGAGTAGAACACAGCGACTACTATGTACTGGTCACAGGTAATCCACCAAACATGACGATACGGGGCTATATACCCACCCAGGAGTTCCTTAAGGAGGTAAACATAGGGAAACTATCAGATGACGCACCTGAAGCCTATATACTGCCTCAGGAGGCGTTAACGCAATGGAGTTCACCACAAAGCAAGCAGGAACCCTCTACGAGCAGCTCTTCATAGCTGAATCGATTAGGCGAGGCTTGCAGCCCCATGTGCCGATAGGTGACTATCTACCGCATGATATTGTTGTGTATGGAAAGGATGGCGTTTGCCATAGGATTCAGGTTAAGGGGACACACACTCATGTATACGACAGAAAGTATAATAAGACAGCACGGTATAGGATTACTGCCGCCACGGGGAGTCAAAGTAAAACTAAGATTAATTGTGAGCAGGTGGATGTGTTAGCCTGCTACTTGGCTACTTGGGATATGTGGTATATCATACCATGCATTCATATCAAGAGTGCCTGCGTATGGTTGTACCCTAAAGGCAAAAGAGGTCAGTATGAGAAATACAAGAACAACTGGGATATCTTTGAAAAAGAAAAGGATGGCTCCGAAGAACCATCCTTCAGTGGCTAGTAATCTAATTTGGTATTAGAAAGGGATGTCGTCATCGTCATCAACCGATGCCTTGGCTTGCTTAGCCTCTTGAACCATAGGTTCTGAAAATGCTATACTGAGGTACTTCTTGCCAGAGTTCTTGGCTTCATTGATCCAGGCTGCGAGGCGAAGTTCTTTCCCCTCTATAAGACCCATGCCAGTATAGTCTGGGCCTTTCTCGTTTTTCTTTTCCTCTTCCTTGAAGAGGGCGGCGGTATTATTTTTTCTTTCCATTAGTTTAATCTCGCTGGTTTGGGTTCTTTTGCTGTGCTATCATATCTTGCGTAGCTACGTGAAAATGTCAAGGGTAAAGTGCCAGTCTTGCCATTGCGGTTCTTGATTACTGTAATCTCCATAGTCTCTACAGGCTGGAATGGTTTGTCCATCATATCCTTGGTACGCCTGAGCATTATAAGCTGATCCGCTTCCTGTTCCAGAGAACCCGAATCCCTGAGGTGACTCATCTTGGCGGTGGTGTCCTTCTCTGATTCCCTGTTCTGCTGGGAGAGTACGACTACAGGAATGCCAAGCTTCTTGGCTAACCCCTGCATACCACGGGACAAATTTGTAACCCTCTCATAGATGTCCTTCCCTGGCCCATTCATTATACCGATGTAATCGACGAACAGTATATCAAGTCCATTCCTTGTTTTCTCAGACATCGCTTTGGCTGTAAGGTAGGGGATCGTCATCCCAGGTGACTGATCTATCTTTAACTGCCATCCACTAATTCTGTGCATCGCCTCGGTAAGCTTATGCTTATCATCACCCCTGTAGTGGTTTGATGTGTTAATGATTGGCACTGATGCCTCGGAGTGCAATAGCCTTTTGCGTAATTGATCTAGGCTCATCTCAAGACTACAGAACATTACCTTGCTTCCCTTGGCTGCAATCTTTGCAGCCATTGATAAAGATAGTGCGGTCTTTCCATGAGAGGGGCGTGCCGATATACAAGACATCTCACCCTTCTTGAATCCACCGAGTACATTGTCGAGATCAGTGAATCCCGTCATTACTCCTGGCTCAATCTTGCCTTCATCCAAATCAAAGCATTCCTGAAGTACCTGTTCCAATCCATCACCCACATCGGTGACCTCATTGTTCTGATCGCTCAGGGTGTCCGTAATCCTTTTGCTCGCATTGGCTAAAATGTCATTAGGGTTCTCTTTCTCTCTGAGCTTATCCAGTAACTCCAGTGCAATGTAGTTTGCCTGCCTGTTAGTCCAACACTTGAGTACTCCTTCGGCAAAGGTGGTTACATAGGTTGATGTCTCGGTACGCTCACACCATGAGAATATATCCATCATGTCTACACCAGACTTATCAGCTAAGACAACTTCATCGGGCGGTTCAGTCAGCTTGCCCATCTCCTCAAACACCTTGCCTTTGTTTGTATCAGCAAAGTGGCTGGGGTTTATTATCTCGCTCGCCCTGCCATAGGCAGTAGGCCAACTTAAATCTTTAAGGCATGAGCTTAGCACGCCACTCTCATAATCACTCTCGCTTAAATCAGAATAATTCATATAACCAACATATTACTAGCACTGTTAACATAACGAGGCAGAATAATCCTAACATAGTCATTAGGCATTCACGCCCCATGCGGAAGGGGTAAACTCTTCGACTTCATCTTCCCATCTGTTTCCATTGAGGAAGGTGGTAGCCATTGGAACGAATCTTCCGTTTTCCTTCGTCCAACTCTCGGTATCTTTTAATTTCTTAACCGAGTCAATAATTAAATCTCCTTTTTCCTCCAAGCCTTGGAATACCCAAGTGACGAAAGCCTCTTTCTTGTTTTGCCTTACGCCATTTCTAGGAGGATAGATTTCCCAAAAAATTTTAAAGTTAGGATAGTGATCATATGAAATACGATTGGAATGAAGTGCATCCTCTACAGCCCTTTTAGTTCTATATGTTTTATTTACATATTCATCTTCATCTTCCGCCCGCGTGCGCGTACGCGAGGGGGACTTTACTTTATTCTTAGCTTTAGATGTTTTCGTATCTCCTTCATCATCAACCATCCTACGGGAATATATAACCCCTTCATCGTCCACAGAATAAACCCCTGCATCCTTCAGTTCTGACAGCCAATAAAGTACTTCATTTTCAGGATTGCCTGCACCGATGAGTCGCACGATTTGTTCTTTATGAAGGGCTTTATTTCCTACCATAAGGTAGCCCCTTTTTTCTGACTCCCACATATAGCAGAGCATCCTGATCCATAGACCTTGCGCGCATAAACTGCAGGAGTTTAAATTTGGATCCACTAGCCAGTCTCGTGGGTAGAATAACATTGCTGGTCTTTTACCTTTAGTTCCCATTTCTTCTCACTTCTATTATCGTTTCCTCTTGCTTGTAACCCGAGACCTTTTCTTGCGTGATGTTGATTTCGATGACTTCTGGAGTATCTTCTGGGATAATGCCAGCATAGCGGAGTTGATCGATGACATCCTTACAGTAGAGGTTGTCTGGGTCGAGTAGCCTGACCCTACGGCTTCTAATGCTGACAGTATACTCTGCCCGCATTCCTTCTTGGCTTTGACCTTTGCCCACCGATTTGACCCTAACACCACGTTTAGGCTTGGTATTCGGTAATCCTTCATGGTCAGGGTAAGCACTTGACCTATGTCGAGCAGATGGTTTGGTTCCTTCCTTTTCGTCATTTATCACTTATCCTTTTGTAAAGAGGGAGACTTCTCTTTGGCAACAATAACTTCTGACAGCATCTCCTCAACTGCCTTGCGTGATCCCTTCTTATCGCCTGTTCTCTCCTCATACAATTTGATTATATCTGATAAGGTAATCTTCAGGTATTGCTTTAGGTCGTTGTCAGTCAAACCCATCTTGTCCATGAGTATCTTGATTGCCTTTGGCATATCCTTGATTGACTTAACCGATCCAGTTTTGCGTAGCTTGTAGTTGGGAAGGTATGACTCATCCTCCTGTAACTTTACCTTGACCCACTTGGTCAATCTGTCTGACCACTTGGATGCGATCTGTGCCACACCTATCAGTCTCTCTATCTCGTATGGCTCTTCAAGCTTTTCAAGATCAATCTCCACAATAGTGTCCATAACATTCCTGACCTCAGGGCAATGAACTAGAGCCTTGCAATACTTACAGGCGTTTGGATGTGGACGGCGGGGAGCCGAGGGGTGAAGCGCATCCTTCAAGATTCCAAGCAAGTTTGCTCTCGCCTTACGCAAGTCTTGCTTGTTGAGCATATCCATAGAATACGCCTCAATCCCCAATGGCTGAATAAGGCAGATATACACACAGTCTAAGTCGTGCTTCTCTGCCAAAAGTACCGCATATGCCCTAAGCTGTAGGTTGTCGTAGGCATTTACTTGATACCCCCCTAAAGTTTTATAGTCGATGATTAGCCCCGTGCCATCCTCATATTCTGCATAATCGAACTTACCACTGAGGACTCTAGCACCTGCTTCATTTAGCAGCCAGTATCTTTCCTCTTTCCTTACCTCCGACTTATCCGTGAACCCTACTTCCTGTCTGGCTTTTTCAGTAAGACTCCTTGCTCTGCTGACAACAAACCTACGCTCAGGCTCAAGGCTATCAACCTTTAGTTCATTGTCAGCGATAAGCTCATGCCTTATGGTTCCCTCTGTGGCATCAGCGGATTCTACCTCAGGAAACTTCTTTTCGAGATTCCAACTACCAGGACACAACTCTAGCCTACCTATACCTGACGCAGATGGTGCATTACCTCTTTCGTCCATAGATTATATCCTCCGAATCAAAGATTACATCGGTACATATTGGGCATGGGCCATGCCCCTCTTCAGGGCAACAGAGCTTTCTCTTACAGGTACTTGAACATCCAAATGCAAGAAACATCATTGTAATCATTGCAGCCGTACAGAGAAGCACTATTAGGACATCCAAGCCTTCCATCTTCATAATACTTTCCTCCACTCCTGTAAGGCACTCATAAAGTCAGGATAATCCTTTACCTTTTCCCTGTGTTCCCAAATCGTTTCAAGAACTGAAACCTTAAGTTCGCCAAGCTTCTTGCCCTCATGTCTTCCAATCGGAACAACGGCATTACTCCAAGGTGCAACCAAGTCAAGCAGTTCTTCACTGGACGATGGTTTATTATCAGGAATATCCTCACCTGCATAGATATACAAGCCCAATCCGAATAGAGCTATTGCCTTTACTAGGCAACGCATCTTGGCATCATTAAGATCCCTTGCGTTGGGATTTGGTATGGCTTTGTTCTTGTAGTCCATTACTGGTAGCCAGCAAGTTCTAGTTGTTCCAGCAACAGTAAGTGAACACCTGACTTCACCCGAGCCGTCAGGCATAGGCCAGAACTCGGAACCCTCGGGGGTCTTTTCAAATTCAAAAGTAGCATCTGGGTAATTGTCACACAGAGTCTTCCATGCCCAAGCCCATGACAAGTAGGACAGGTTTCCCTTCTTCTCTACATGATCGTTACAGTTAACCTTGCTCAGTTTGTTCCACGCTTCCTTGCTCATTAGACTCGCTTTCTTCAGGGATTTCCAGTTCCATTGGTTCCTCAACTTGAGGCCCAACATTAAATTGACCTAGGGCTTGCTGTAGATCTGCAATCCCAGTATAGATCCAGCCTCTGCAAATAGTGGCTATGCTTTCATCTCGCTCATCAGACCATGCTTTCAGGAACTCATGCTTCTCCCTACTGACTGATACTGACACTTGTATCATTTCTTTTTTCTTAGACATATGTTGTGTGGGTTAATTTAAATTCAGGTATATTAAGGTATTCATTATATGCTTGTCAAGTTTCTAAAATACAATATTTTAAAAAATAAAACTATGTGGAAGAACTTAAAAAAATTTTCGCCATCGCTCGTCAGGTTGCTCGCTCGGCGTAGTGTTGACAATTCAAAGTCTAAGGTTGAGGCAATATCGAATCAAGAGATTGCCGTGCTTGCACAGATGCCTGTTGATAGAGTAATAGAGATATCCATGACGGGAGATTGGAATAGTATAACAGTAGGAGAAGCACAAGCTTTTTGTACAGCCTGTTCATTTGATCCATTCAATTCTGCGGATAGGAACAGGGCATCAGCGTACCTAAGATCGGGAGCAACCTTTGCATATTTAAAGAAGCATCCGCATTGGAATACATTTTTCAAACCACTTATACATCATGTTCAAACCACCGAAAGGAATTAAGTATGACATCATCTCAAAGGATCAACTACTAAATGCCATGGATGAAGATGATATACTTATTGATTTAGCGGCTAAGAGGATAGCATTAAAGCAACACATAAAAGAACTGCAGCAAGACTTGAAAGAAAAACAAGAGATGCATAAAAAATCTTTTTGGTCTTTGTATAAAGCTGAAGCTGATTTAGCTAAAGCTAAAATAAGAACCAAGGAAAAGGAGATACGATTTAAAAACCAATGGACTAAAAGAGTTTGGGAATTATTCAAGCTACTTAAGTTCAGCAAATTAAAAATAAGACATGGACGAAGAAGATAAAGTAATTGAAAGGGAAAAGGAAGAACTAAGCCAAATGGTTAGAAACTGGATGGGGTCTCCCGTATTATATAATCATATGCTTAGCAGATTACAAAGGCTGAGGTTTTTGTTGGAACAAAATCAAATGAGGAAAGATGGCAAAGAGAAAAGTATCAATACCTAATGAATTGATCATGGATGCAATGAGTCAGGTTGGTAGTATATCACTAGCAGCCGAAGCTCTTAATGTAAGCGAAACCTCTTTAAGAAAAAGAATATCTTCAGACAAGCAACTTAAGTCATTGTATATCAAGGAGTCGCCAAGGTCTCCAGTGCCAAGTGAGATAGAGGCAATGGTTAGGCAACCAAAGCCAGAGAAGTCTGACTCTAAGCTTGCAGAGGCGATACAAAAGATGAACTCTCAACTGCTCAATGAGGGACTGAAGAAGGCTGGCATAAGTGAAGAGACCTGCAAGAAGCTAGAGCTTTTCTCCAAGATGGATGAGAACGGATGGCGTATGCTTATAGGTGGACTTGATCTTATGCACAGAATGTTGCTTTACCAAGCCGCAGCTCTGTTTCAGGAAGCAGAGCGATGCAGGAACGAAGAGCTTGAGGATTTGGAGATAGAATGGGATCAGCGAGTAGCTGCTCAAAAACATTATAACGATATATGCAAAACACTAATAAACACTTACGACAGAGTACTGAGCGGAACTCTTGCGTCTGTAAAGATGGCGGAGAGTGCGACACCGAAGAAGAAGGCAAAGCCTGGATACGCTCCATTGAACGAGAAGAAGGACTAGAGATACCTGAGCTGACAGATGAGCAGCTTGAGGATATGAATCTTGGGTGGGAATTGTTTGATGAGCAGTACGATGCATCGAGTGAGCTTTCGGTAATGAAGATGAGATACTTTGTGCGAATGGCATATTTCCACGGATATATATATGGAAAAAACTTATAGTGCATTTGTTTGCAGGGCTTGTGCCTTAAAGCTAGGTTGGGTTGAACTTGTGTATCATAAAAAGAATGGTCAGTGTCACTGGTGTAGTGGCTTCTTTGATGAGCTTGCGGATAGCCCGCAGATAAACAGATATGAAAATAACAAACGAAAATCTTCTGGGAAAGCTAAGTGAGCTAGCTTCAGCTGACGAAGAGGAGTCTTCATATGATCCTAACTGGACTCCAGGCTTATCGGTAACCCAGAAAAAGATATATGACTCGGATGCAAAGTATATCTTAGCACATGGCAATCGTGGGTCAGGTAAGACCTATGTCCTTGGAGGTCATAAGCTTGTTAAACACGCATGGGAAAATTTTAATGCACTATGCTTAATTATCGTGGGAGTTAGGTCACAGGCTGTACTTGGTGGAGTGTGGCATAAGTTGATTACAGAAATACTGCCTATATGGAAAGAAGGTATAGGCATGGAGTATACGGACGAGAGGCAGGATACTCAGAAGAATATTTATATAGATGTGCAAAACAAGTTTGGTAGTTGGAGTAGGATATACTTAATTTCTATCCCGCATGGTACGCTAGTCAGTAACAGGGTAAAAGGTTTTGAGCCTTCGTATTTATTCGTGGATGAGCTTACCAACTTAGATAGCTCTGTGTACTTTGATGCTATGGTTCAGCAGCTGGGTCGCCGTCCTGGGATTGATGGTGTCCAACAGTATGCAGCGGCTTGCAATCCTGCGGGGCCGAATCACTGGGTGTACAAGAGGTGGTGGCAAGCACCACTAGATGAGGAGGGTAATTATAATAAGGACTATGAAAAATACTTTCTAGATGTTGCTGAGAATATAGACAACCTACCTGAGGGCTACTACGACAGGGTTAAGGAAGCTACAAAGAATAACGAGTTTGAATACAGGCGAATGGTACTGGGCGAGTGGGTTGATATACCTGTCGGTGACGCTATCTTTAAGTCCTACTTCCATGACAACATTCATATAGTTGGTGGGGGTAAAGAAAAGGTCGTACCTAACCCTGAGTTCCCAATAATCATAGGTTATGACCTAGGTATGGTTAATCATGGTATAGTTTTTATGCAGCAGGTTATTGGTACGGATAAAACAATATGGGCTGTCTTTGACGAATTAATAATAAATAATGAAAAAATATCATACGAAGAGTTAGTGATTAGATTAATGCGTAAGATGTCTTATTGGAATAGAGTTATGAATTGGGACTTTAGCTATAAGCATTACTCAGATAACTCAGCGTTCAATCAGTACAGGCCAGGCGGGCAGAATGGTTCTTATGATGTTTTGGACATAGAAAGAATATCAAGAGAAAAGGCTGAAACATTTGGATTAGACACTATAAAGATGAAGGCTGCCCCAAAGTTTAAGGGATCAGTTGAGGCAAGGGTTAGATTACTGATACAGAAATTACAAGAAGGAGAATTTGTAATGTCCAGAGACTTGAAGGAAGTTAAGTCTATGTTCTATAACTTGGTTTCAGAGAAGGTAAAATATGGTAAGTATGACCCGACAGTACAGTATAAGCCAAGGAGATCTAGGTATATACACACATTTGATGCCTTGACATATCCAATGATATACCTTGATGTAGGGCCATCGTACGGAGCTGTAAACTCCGTAAGTGAGATATTTGAGATAGGTGGAGTAAATTAACTTGATTTTATAAAATAAAATAGTAGGGTAAAAACATGGCACAAGAAAATACAATTTCATTAAACTATGGTGACAACCAGGAGATGCGTTCATTTATTGATGCGCTTGCACCCTCGGTTGGTGGTAGCGTTTCATTAAACATAAGCATAGGCGTTCAAGAGTATGACGAGAATAGATTGGTTGGAGTCGTCACGAATGTTGACAGGGATCCATACTCTGACTACCAAGCAAGTCCAGCAGCAGAGGAGTTTACTGGTATGACTGAGCAGTCAGTGCCAGACTTTGATGCAAGCGACTTAGCCGATGATGTGATGCTTTCGCCTTCCAATTATGGAGAGGACGAAGAGCCAGAGGAAGAGATGTGACATCTGGTAAGCTTGTTGAAAATTATCATAGAAAAAACTTACCTAAATGGAATCGAACAAGGGTAGAAAGATTGTGTGGTTTTCTGGAAATCACAATCTCGGAACTTGGATCACTTATTCTAGTACCTCCAAAAAGCATGGAGAGATATTTAAAAAGTGGAACTTTCCCTGGGCCAGTAAAAATTTTACTTACTCAGATGGAAAGACTTTTTCTCCAAGGCGCTACTGATGACACCGCCGAGGGAAAGGTTATACCACTACATTTGTTTGCCTTGCAAGGAAGGCAAGAATGCCCTGTATGTGGAAAGGAAATGATATGAAAAAGAAAGATCCAAGACTAGCAAGGGCAGGGGTAAGTGGTTACAATAAACCGAAGAGAACACCAGGTCACCCAAAGAAGTCGCATATCGTTGTGGCTAAAGAGGGTGACAAAATAAAAACAATTAGGTTCGGAGAGCAGGGTGCTAAAACAGCAGGCAAGCCAAAGAAGGGCGAGAGTCAGGCTACTAAAATGAAGCGAAAGAAATTTAAAGCTAGACACGGCAAGAACATTGCTAAGGGCAAGATGTCTGCAGCTTACTGGGCAAATAAAGAAAAATGGTAAATTTAAAAATACTTGAGAAGTACGGGTGTACGCAGCAAAGACTGCGTGATATATTTACCTGTGATAACATGGAAAGCCCAGACTGGGATATAAAGCAAAAGTTTGAAAGCGAAATAGAAAGTCGAGTATATGAAGGCATAAACTGGTCTGCATCTACTAGCGATCCTTACATGGCTGTGGATTTAGCATGGGATAGTCAGACCATAAATAAGACCACAATTCCGCTCCTTTTATATGCCCAAGGAAAGATTTCAATGAGCCAGTGTGGTGACAAGCTGTCTAGCCTAGGTTGTGCGGATGACTTCTGCGAGAGAGATGAAACAGGTAGCGTCAAGAAGGTAAACCTTATGAGGCTTTATGAGACATCAATGAATCTTATTAGGTCTTATGTCACTCGACGTGTGGCTGCACAAGTAGCTAGGTTTAACAATTTATATCCATACTTTAAGTATGAATCGAGATCAACATCCCTTCCTGCAAAACTTAGAGGCGATGCACTTAGTCAGCGTATAGAGATAATGGTAGATCAGTTTGGGATGAGGCATAACTTTTCTCAGTATATCAGAGATTTATTTATGTATGGTCATTCGGTTGTGTTCCCCAGGGAAAGATGGACAAGAGATTGCCAATGGCGATACGCAAGAAGCGAGTTCGGTGAAACCGAGGAGTTGGAAAACTATGTAACCCGTGAAGGTATAGAGTTTATAAACCCACACCCTAGCAGGGTGTTTAGGGATCTGTCGCAACCCTTACCAGGAATCAATACCGACACAGGCCCGCAATGGCTTGGGTATTGGGATGTTGTTACTTATGGATCAATAAGAGATAACTCTGAATACTACAACCTTAATGACATAGGTTACGAGAGTACTCTATTTGGAGTATATCAGCAGTATCAGCAATTCTTCTCATACTACTATCCGCCAACAGTCTTGAGGTGGCCTACGCCACAACAGACACACGGGCAGTTCACTCCATTCCAAAACGAGCGAACAAGTAACACGGGTCTATATTCAGCAGAGGATTCTGACAAGGGAGTATTTCTTACAAATCTTTTTATGAAGGTTAACCCAAGAGATAGGGGTATAGGTAATTACCCTTATGACATTTGGTTGCGACTAGTGGTTGCGAGTGACAGCACCGTTGTTTATTCAGAGTTTATGCCAAGTATACCTGCGGTGTATGGTGGATTAAATGAAAACGACTCACGGGTAATGAACAATAGTATGGCTATGGAGATCATGCCATATCAAGATCAGCTTACAAATTTACTTAGCCAAATGCTTCTTAACATGAAGATTGGGCTTACCCAGATTTGGGCAGTCGATAAAGATGCACTTGACGAAGAGGTTAAGGATTACATTGAGCAATCGATGAGGGCATCTGATTATTATGTAAATCCAAAGCTGTTGCTATACTCAGGCCAGAAGATGGGAGACCTAGGCTTGGATGCCAAGAACTTTGTAAATGTAGTTCAGGCAGATATGGGCAACACTGTAAACCAAAGCCTTGGGGCTATTTCGCAGTTGCTTGGGATTGTTGAGCGTATGTTGGTGCTATCCCCACAAGAGGTAGGGCAACCAGCTCCTAGAGAAATATCAGCGACTGAGGTACAGGAGATGAGTACTAGTGTCGAGTCTATATACTCATTTGTTTCAGAGGGAATTGATGAGATGAGGGCGGGCATGAAGAAAATGCTTTATGAGCATCTGGTGTCCTGCAGTACATCTGAGTTCGATGTGCCTGTTAAAAACAGATACTCAACAAATGTTATTAGGGAGGCTGGGCTTGAGCCATCAGACGAGCAGTACGACATATCAGATCCTATGGTTAGGAATGTTGTGGGTACACCAGCCAGTCTTGTTCACGAATATTTATTCAGCAGCAGGGATGGGCCAGAGCGTGCAATCAATGTCAAAAGTGCTGAGACACTTACTGCACTACTTGGTCAAATATTACAAATACAGCCTGTTGTTGAGGCAGTAGGTAAGCGTAGGCTATTTGAGCTTATCAATGAGATATTTAGAAAATCAGGAGCAGGCTTTGATGTTAAGCTAGAACTAGAAGAAGGGGAGAGTGAAGAGCTTATGCCTCCACAGCCACAGCAAGGTCAAGTTCCTCCTGAGGCAATACCACCTGAGGCAATGCCTCCACAACCACCACAGCAATGAGCGAAGAACAAAGCGAGCAACAAGAAGGAGAAGTAGTAAAAGGTAATGCATTAATGAATGCCTTGTTTGAGGCAGCAGAGACCGACTCTGCTCAGCCTCCAGACGCGCAACTACCAAAGATTAAAACCTTGTCTGATATTATGCAGACTCTACCTGAGGATGCAGCAAAGGTTGAACAACAGCAAGAGCCTGAACAGCCCGAGCAACAGGCTGAGCCAGAGCCAGAGCCAGAGCCAGAAACTAAAGTTGGGCAAAGAGAAGTGCCTCTACAGCCTGTACAGCAACAGCCAGTGCAACAGCCAGTGCAACAACCTGTACAGCAACCTGTACAACAAGAGCCAGCTAAACCAGATCCAGAAGAAGGACTACTACCTGAGCAAAAGGAAAGGCTGAGACTAGCTAAATTGGCTGAACAGATTTACAAGGAGAACCCAAATGGATCTCCTACTGAGTATAGAGATATGTACTCTAAGTACCTGGATTTCTACAAAAAGGAATCTGATTATGTTAATAAGCAGATAGAGAGCGGTGAAAACCTTGAGTGGGATGAAGACTACAAGGCTCTCAAGGAAAAGCTTGATCCTAAAGTATCCGACACAATGATTCGCAAACTTGAGCGTGAGGATATCAAAAGAGAAATATCTTCTGAGATAGGTAAGCAAAGGCAAGAGATTTCTCAGCTCAAGAATCAATTGCATCGCCAAAAGGTTGAACCTCAGGTAGCACAGAGCCTTAAGGAGTATAGTGAGAAAAACTATGAAAAGTCTGTGCCTGAGGATATCAGGAAAGAAATGGATGCAGACAAAGAATCATTCAAGGAGAATAGACCTTTCGAGTATGAGGTAATAACCAATACACTTAAGAATGCAGAGAGGTATATCTCGCAGTTTGAGAGGGTAAACAATGGGCTAGAAAGATATGATCCGAATAAGCACGGGCAGTTGGCATCCAGAATTGAGAATCTAGGTCAGGCTTACAAAAAGAATGCCAAGGTTAAGGATGGTAAGCAGTTTGTTACTAGAAGTGAGTATGCCAAGCTTCCTGTAGCTCAGCGTGCAAGTTATTACACATGGGATGCTGATGATGTTAAAGAAGCGTTTATGTCTGCGTCCAAGGCAACAATTACCAAAAGAGTTGATGAGATACAGCAAAAAGTTTCCAAGTATGGCGTTTCAACATCAAAACATCAGCCTACTGCTCCTGCCGTACAGCCTACTCCACGCACTGCAACTCCACGCACGCCAGCTCCCGTAGGTGAAAATAAGGGAGAAGAGGTTAAATCTAACTTAGCTTCAATGTTACTTGATTAATTTTCTATTTTAAAAATAGAATGTAAACGAGTATATTTGGGGGTTTATAAAAAAGTTAAGGTTTTTTCAGGGGATCTACCTGTTTTGCAGGTTTATATGTTATTATAAGGTTAAATTCATTTTATTAACCTAAATAGGAAACATTAGACATGGCAGGAAAAATTGCATCATTAGCATCTGGAACAATTACAGAGACTGATACTGGTAGGTACGGAACCGCAACGGATCCGTTGTTGCCAAATATGATTAACGTGGACAGCTCATGCGGTTGTACGCTCACTAGAGCAAACATCAGCGGCATGACTCCAGATACTTTCGAGCAGCTCGCAATGGTCGAGACTGATCTCGCCCGAGTAATTGCAGGAGCAGCGGAGGCGAAAATCTTGGGGGTGAAAGAAAAGGGTCTAGCGACTCTTCTTAAAAGCTCACTCCGTGACATTAAGCCAGCTCTTACTACTAGTAAGATAGACGAGCAAAGTATTATTCTGCCGTACATCCAACGCCGTCAGCGTGGATACCAGAACTCAAACTACTTTACGATTTCAGCAGGCGGATCTGCTTTAAACAATGCTGCAAAAAAAGGAACTGTTGCAGCTTCCGCATGGACGGGTGGTTCCGTAACTGCAACACCTTCTGCTCCAACTTTTCAGCTTGTTGTTAGTAGCGGTACTTGGGGTGCAAACGAAACAGTTGGAAGCGGTTCAGTAAAGAACACTTATACTGGAGGGCCAACTTCGATTGATCGTTACTTCCTTCCTGGTTTATCACTTATTGTTTACACGCTTGATAGTAGTGGAACGGCTAAGGTTCTTGATCTTGAAATTGTTGATGCCTTCGTAGTTACTGCAGGGGGATCTGCTACTAGTACAGATGATGTTATCGTTGAGGTAAAAGAGCGTACTGCTGTATCAGCTGGTGATATCTCTGGTGGATTTTGCCAAATCGGAACGAACAATGTCTCCGACTGGGAAGACTGGTGCAGAAATCAACCAACTGATTTCAATCAGCGTATCATCGTCAACTGGTTGCAAACCAGCCGTGAGACTCGTTGCGTTGACGGAGTATATAAAGATACGCTTCAGAAGATCCTTGATGGTAAGGTTAATCCTTATGCTGCTGGATTTAAGTATCTCCCACTTGCTGAGCAAAACAAAATTGCTGCAGGTAACAGTGAGAATGCATGGTTGCGTTCGAGCTTCTTTGGTCAGGCAATCAGTGATGATCAAACTGTCGAGGGATACACCAGTCTTCCAGCCGTGTATGACCCTGAGTCAGCAACTAGTTACGGAAGCTATCCTGGTAGTCAGCCTACGGTAGGTGAAAGTTGCGTTCTTGAGTACAAAGCCAATGCGATTGGTATCTATACTCAGCTTCAAGAAGCATCCAGGATTGCAGACTTCGATGGAGGTCAGCTTGATCTCGATCAGTTGTTCCAGTTGATCTACTACTTAAAACGCTATCGCGAATCAGATGGTGACTCAATTGATGTCATCGACTGCATGACCGACCGCTACACCGCCGATAATCTAATGGTTGCATTCAGCCGTTACTATCAGGCTAAGTATGGCGCGCAAGTCAATCGCTTCGTTGATCAAGGTCAAAAGCTTACCTTTAATAATCAGGTGTTGTTTAACTACAATGTGTATGACATCCCTGAGATTGGTGTTCAGCTTGCCGTGTTCCACGACCAGTTCTTTGATGACCACTTGAGTGCTGCAAAGCAATCAGGAGGAACTGACCTTGCTGCATCCGCAATCACTGGAGATCAAGCCGCTGCTCTTGGTCGCCACTTGTGGTTCCTTGATTGGTCTGACATCAACGTGGGTATTGCAGGAACCAACTCGGTTACCCGTAAGCATCCTAATGTTGAGGCTCAGGAGCTATACAAGTGCCGCATGGAGGCTAATGTTAAGGAGTATCAGCTCAAGTCCACACGCTGGACTACTATGGTTGATCGTCCTCAGCGTCACCTCGTAGTGCGTAACTTCAACGCTGACTTGCCAAGTATCTCAGCACTTGGATTACCTTTGATAGGTGATGGAACAGCAACTAAATCTGATGGTACTACTGTTGTAGCGTCTGGTAAGTTCAACGCAACTGACTTCACCAACATCCCCTAATCTTCTTTCCTTTCTAACCCCTCTCCTCCTTCTGGGGGAGAGGGTAAGGAGGGGGATAGTATGTCAAGATACAGTGCAAGTTACAACCCTCCAACGAGGGTTAGCACTACACCAAATTTTAATTTTTCCAACATAGGCGGATCGGGTGGTGCTGGTGCAGGTGCATATAATACTGGTGCAAACCTAGGTTCGCTTGGTAGGTCTTCTGCTTTAGGTTCTAGGCTAACGGCTGCACAAAATTTAGGTGGTGCAGCAGGCTCATTGGCTGCTTCTGCTCAGCTAGCAAACCAAGGAGCAAATACTAGTTTATCAAACGCTTATTCGTTAGGGGCAAATCAATCCCTTGGTAGTGCATATGGTTCACTATCTGGCTCCGCTGCCAGTAACGCGAGAGCAATTGCTCCTGGAATTTCTAGTTCCAATGCGTCTAATGCTGCAAGCAGAACGGCTAATTTAAAAAGCTCTCTTTCAAACCTAAAGAATGCTTATAACACATACGCACCAAAGGCAGGTGCGTTGCAGAGTATAGCTAGAGGAGCCACAGGTGAGCCGCAAAGTATGGTTGACCAGTTCCTTGCCTCAGGTGGGCGATTGTCAAACACTACGAGTATGCTTCCAGGTGCGTACTCGCAGGCTTACGCAACAAAGGGTGCTTTGACAGGAAATAAAAGTGTAATACCTGGCACAAGAAGTGTATCAAGTGCAACACAAGCGATCTCGCCCTATGCAATTGGTATCGACTCAGTAGTAAATGCGGCTCAAGGGTCTACTCCTATCGGCAGAATGATAGGCACTATTAATAAGAAGGCAGGCGATAAATTTGATAGTACAGTACAGGGTATAGTAAGTAGTGTTCCTCCTGTCCGCAAATTAAGTAATTATATAGGCGACAGAGGTCAAATGATAGATGCGACCACAGGTCTTGGCTATGGTGCAAATACTGCAAGGGTAAACCAAGCGTTTATGCAAACTGGTTCGGCTATGGGTGACAATGCCCAGAAGTTGCAAGAGTATGGATATAGAGCTAGTGGATTAAGTGCAGCCGAAAGAGCGTTAGCTAGTAATTACAAGAAGGGTAGATCCCAGTATCAGGCTGGGGTAGATAATTTTAATAGAGCCAAAAACCAGTATGCAAATGCTAGGAATCAATATGCTAATTATATAAAGTCTCAAGGGGGCGATCCTACAACAAGGGCAAATCTGCAAAGGATTGATAATGCGATATCCAAGCAAACTGGCATAAGTATGTCAGGGTTGCAGTCTGCTGCAAGTAATCTGCAGGCATCAAAAGGACAGCTTCGGGGTATGTTCGGAAACCTTAAGCAGTCGGGTGCGATATCAGCAAGGAATCAAGCGAACCTTAATGCTGCTAATAGCAGGGGTACAGACTTGAACCAGCAGGCTAGAATGCAGGCGTTTGACCCAACTAACCCAGGCGGATTCTTTACGGATGTAGGTGGTATAGGAACTCTTGTTACTGGTAACCCAGCTTTGAGAGCTGGAGGGCAAATGATTGATAAAGCCTTTGATGGATATAATCAGTATAAGAATGCTCTTGCTAACGATAGGGATCAGTATGGTAATTACAATCCAACGCTTGCTCCGAAGAGAACCAAAGTTGGTAGAGGTGTAGATGCTGCAGGAGAAGTCATTGGTCAGGGTATGGAAGATACGCTGATGCTTAATCCTGGCAACATGATGGGAGACTTTGCTAAGTCAGCCACAATACTTGCGGGGGGTAGACCTTCAACAGGTACGAAGATAGGTGCAGTGCCACAGTTTTTGGGTAATGTGGTTGGTATGCCACTTAGGGGGCTTTACAGAAATACATTAGGCAGACTGTTTGATTCAAATCCAGTTCCTAAAGGTATGGCAGAAACAGGAGGTTTAATTGGTTATGGGCAAAGGTTTTTCCCAGGAGGTAAGTCTGGATACCAAGAGGATGTCACTGATCGCAGAAACACGATGCTTAATAACTTAAGCCCACAAGCTAAAGCTTATTACGATAACCCAGAAGCTTTTAAGTATAACAGGGAGACTCAAGCAGCCAATGTACCTGCACCACTCAGGGGTGGCGGGCAGGGCATAAGGACAATGCCTGAGTATATCTCAAGTCAGGGTTTATCTCCCCAGGGCATGGTTCCAGGGATGTTTTTGGCTGATGATGGCAGAATGTATAACTTCCAAACTGACGACCCTTATGCCCCTGGATATACAGGAGGTAGCTCTATGGGGGTTGGACTTTCTGGTGCAGTAACTCCAGCGATGGCTCAGCAGATGAGTCAGAACATCAGTATGCTCGGAATGAATGATAATCAAATAGCAAATGCTGCAAGAAACAGAGCAGCTGCACAAGGCTTAACACCTGCACAGTTCTTGGCTCGAAAGCAACAAGAGTTTCAGAATTTACGTGGCGGAATGAAACCACAGTTTACTCCTCAAGAGATCGCAATGATGCAGCAAGTTGATGCCCTAAGAGGGGATCCAAGAATTACTGGTCAAGGAATGCGTGATGTACCAAGGGCTGATGTTGGTAGAGCCAGGCGTGGAGGCAGAAGCATTCCTCAGTATATCAAGGAGGGCTTGCTTCAAGGAACACCTGGAGATGCAGCAACAAATTTACAAGATCAAAGAGCTTTTCAAGCTTATCAAAGGCAAAGACAAGCACGAGCAGCACAAAGTACAAAACCAACTGTAGGAGCTAAAGACCGAGGTAATGTTCAGGGTACTATGGGGCCGATGGATTTTCAACCTTACCAACTTAGTGGTACTGCTCCTCCAGGCAAAGTTATCGTTAACGGAGTGATTCAGCCTCAACCTAAAATGACTGGTCTGGGGTCTATGGCTGGAAGAGAATTACCACTACCTACTGCTGGAGGGAAAAATTTTCTGCCTGCAGACTTTGATCCATCGGTTAAATACGGCGGTGCAGGCCCTACTGTTGGAAAAAGATTTGGCAAATCAAGAAGAAGGTATTAACAATAGTATATGATAGCGAGTTATACAGAAACAGTTGCAGGTATTAAACTAAGACCATTTAAGTTTATGGGGCATGGATGGATGTACATATACAATGGTAATAATCCAGGCGAAAGAAAAAAGCTGATAGAAGATAACAGTACATTTGAAATACCAGATGTACCTCAAAAAAAAAATAGCACCCCAAGCTCAGTCCTTCTTAGAAGCGGAAGCAGTACAGCAGAAAATAAACCTACCCGCAAAGTCAGAAGTTGTTGTGGAGGCCGCAAGTAAAGTAATGATAATGGAACTACCAGAAGATGAGTGATGTCAATCAATTCTTTTTAGCTACGACTGGAACAGCGGGTACATTTGTTTTGACTGACTTAAATCCTTGGTTAGGTTTTTTGTGTGGTATACTTACGCTTGTTCATGTAAGTATAGCACTATATAAGCAGAATAAAAAGAAATGATATGGAGTGAATTTCAGGATTCAGTCAGGACGCTACTGACAGTTGATGCCCAAAGAAAAGGTGCGGGCATACAGAACTATATTGACTCCATAATATTGTCTGGAGTTATAGAGCTTCAGCAATACATCCCTTCCCTGAGATCTATGAACAGGGATACTTTTTACCATAGTCAGCTGCAGAAATCAAAGCACATTGAAACAATGGGCATACAGCAAGGGTTTACAAAAGGTAAAGGCAAGATAACAAAAGCAGTTGTTCTTAAACCACAGGGTGAGAAAGTTATAGCTATAGAGCTTAATAAGTGGACTTGGGATAAAAGAAACTCAATTGCAATGGGGTGCTTGGATGACTGCAGATCTCCTAGGTTCCCAGGTAAAATAATGGAATGCAAGAGACATATAAATAGTTTTTATGTATATCCATCGTTAACAGAGGATGAGTTATTGGTTTTAGATTGGGAGGGTATTAAGACAAACTTTACTGATACTGATGATACGCCTTACGATCAAAGGGTTGTTAAAGTTGTTTCAGATTATGCAAAGGCACATATTGTCAGGGAGGTAGATAAAGACCTGCAGTTATTCAAAGAGTACTACGGAATGTATGTCAAAGAGAGGTCGGTACTATTCTTAGATGAAAAAGATAGTTCCTTATTTGATATGCCCGAAGTGAGTGAGGACTACTATTCAACTTGCTGCATGAAGACCGAAACTTTAAATAAGCTCGTTGCTCCACCAGAAGCACCAGTTCTTTACTCTATACAAGTTTCACCTCTTACTCCATCAGCGTTGCGAAGCGTTGGGTTTGTTCCCTCCGCACCAACAGCAATTGAGATACCGAATGCTAGAAATACAGGATACCATCTGCGGGCAATATCTAATTCGGATCCACAGATACCAGCTATTCCTACTGGATTGAATTTGCTTAGAACTAACAGTGATGGTACTGAGCTTGCACCTACTAACCTCCATGCGATAGTGGGAGCAGCATCAGCACCTACGGGACTTGAATTTATATACAAGGCTAAAGCACCTACCAATCTCAGGAACTTTACTCTTAATAAACCAGCCCAGCCTACATTCTTGTCATTCGGCGGACTTGTTGTATCTGCACCAACTGGTCTTGGTACGCCACCTAATGCTCCTGCTTTACTAAGCGGAAAGCAGACCGCTGACTCAGCTCTTGCTCCAACTGATCTGGATGTAATGATTAGTCCTACAAATCTGATAGCAAGGCTTAGTAACCTTACAGGCACAATAACTTTCCCTGATGGGCCTATTGATTTAGAGGCTATACATGATGGCTGTGCAGAAAAGAATGAGGCTGGAGATTGCATACAGGGTGGTGGATGGTTGCCCGATGAGCCAGATAATTTAATTGGAGCAATGGAAACGCTAGCACCTATTGCACCTAGCGGATTGGCAGAAAGAAATGACTTGTATATCGTATGGAGATACGAGTACGATGGCACAAGCTTTGTTAAGAAAGACTATTACCTTATGGAGATAGACTCCATTAACGGGGTGACAACATTTGTGGATGAATTTTAATGAGTGTTAATAAAAATATATTTATAGCTAGGCCATCCCGTACGCTTACTGAAGGTGTTAGTATACCTTGGACTGTATCAACCAAGAACCATGATGAAGTAAATACAACATATGAGCGTATTGAAAGTGGTGAAGGCCCAGATGGAACTTACTTTAAATTTAATGCTGATGACACATATGATAAAAATGTATGGGTTATAGAAGGTAATGAGCCTGTTGTTCCAGCTGATCCGTTCACTACAAATGATGCAGCTGAAGAATCTAAGGATAAGCTGATGATTCAATTCACCACAAACACAGGTGAAATTATTCACGGATGGGATGCTTATGATTCAGGTATAGTGTTAGCAGAGACTACAACTGAGTATTTACTGTCAACAGAGTTTGATGGATTTAAATGGCTTCAATGGGCTGCTAAATCTGGCAAGAGTACTTCAGACGCATTTCAAAAAAGATACGGAGAAGGTGCTAATAATTCTCAGCCAATAGGCGTAAGCGGACAACCTGTATTTCTTAACTACAGATTGAACTCAACGGGCCAAAGGAATCTTGACGAAAAGACCAACCCTTGGTTGTCAATCAAAGACGAGGGTCGTCTTAATGTGAGTGACTTTCCAGAAAGGCTTATACCCTCATATAAAAAAGATATTGAGTCTGCAGCGGGCAAGCGATTCTTTAGGATAAGAAAATCTTATGTAAAGGATGCAGTCAAAAAGGGTGAGGATACTGGAGGATATGCAAATACTGAGTCTAATCCACCCACAAAAGTCCTTGAGATTACATGGATGGCTCCTCAACCAAAAGTATCTGTAAAGCTTCCTGCTGTTAGTGCTGCCACAGCACCTAATGCATCTGTTAGTTTGGTTGGCGGGAATGTCCCAATGCAAGGCTTACTTGATCAACCACAATATAGTAAGTATGTGACATATACTCAAAATGACACAGTAGTAATCAACATGGCTGGGCTTATTGATTTAGTTGGATATCCGCCCCAAACAAATAGATCGCCCTCTTTTCGTGGAGGTTCATGGAGGAACGACTATCAGCCAAAAGGAAGATATAAAATAAGGGGCGGGTCAGAGAAAAACATAGGATCATCTCAGTTCGCCCCAAAGGTATTTACAATTGAGAACAGGAAGTACGACCAATATGGTATAAAATTTGAACCATCATCTCCGTACGCACAGGGCATCCCAAGACCAGTGAGTGGTGGTGTGCCTCTTGATCATGGATATAATCAGATTCGGCGTGATCCGCATTTAAATCAAATAATAGCGGGCGGTGGAAATTTCGGGACTCCAATGGTTACCAAGAATTGGCAGCCACAAAGGGGAGGTAATTATGCAGTGAACGTTAGATCTGATATGTATGTGAAAGCACCAAACATAAGCACAAGTGTAGGGTCGATAGAAATACCCTTGGATTTATTTAGGGATACTCCAAAAAAGAAAACACTTAATAATGTACAGATTACCGAGCTTCGGCTTGCAATAAAGTTTATCTCAATTATGGCATAATATAAATTTGACACATCAAGTATAACAATTAAATTAAGGTATATCATGGCAAATGTAAAACTAACATGGAATGACAACTCAGACAATGAGACTGGGTTTAAAGTATATAGGCGTACAGGGACATTCACCGCAACGGAGTTCAATTCTGGTCTCTCTGAGGCTACTCATAGAGTAGACACCTCTGTAAATGGTGGAAATGGCATTCTTGGTAATGACGGACAAGTTCAATTCGTTGATGAAGGGGTCGCTGCCAACACCTATACTTACAGGGTTTCAGCCTTCAATGATGCAGGCGAAACTTTTTGCACAAACCCAGACACTGTTGAAGTTGTCGTAACTGCTTAATAAGATGCCAAGCGTAACTTACAAAGGCAAAGGCGGAAAAAAGAAAACCGTCAAAACTGCATACACTAAAGCAGGTAAAGAAAAAGCAAAGATGCTTGCCAAGAAACTTGGCGGCAAAGTTGTTAACAAAAAGCCAGCCAAGAAGAAAAAGACCTCCAAGAGAGGTAAGATGGGTTACTAATGGCCCGAATGGGCCATGCCTGTAAGATATAAGAGTGTAGAGCTTCGACCCACTCAGGGTGGAAAGCTTATTGGTGGACTTGCTGAAGATACTGGAGCTGAACCTAATTACAGCCTAAAGAGAAACTTCAGGCGTGACCTTGATGTGGAAATGCGTCGAGAGGGTTGGTCTTTATTCAATCCGAAGTTTGACAAGAATCCTCTCAATATGCCTCTGTATGAGGATGATGATGTAGGATTATTCTTTCAGTTTTCAAGACCAAATGGGGATACAGCACTTATTGCTGCAGCGGGTGATAAGATGTATAGGTTGTTTGCGGAAGAAAATTTAGCAGACTTTATTGACAGAGAGTGGGTAGAGCCTGACGCAAATAAGAATGATGGGTATCACAGGGGTGGTGAATTTTCTTTTAGCTGGAAGGTTATAAAGGAAAACATAACAGTCCCTGGAAGCATAAGATCTATTGAGGTATTGGCAGAGGGTGATTACTTTACTGATGACTCTACGCCTGTTGTTGAAATTGATGGAGTAGGTGAAGCAGTTGCAACCCTTGTACCTCCAGACATAGAGCCTCCCCAAGGAGAAGATGCGCCAAGTATAACAGGTACATATTCTGGCAAGAGAAGGCGTAACTATTCCGTAGATGTTAAGGGTACTACATTTAATCTATATCGAGGTGCAGGTGAGTATAGAACACCTTTGATAGAAAACGGAACCATATCCACAACGCCGCAGTTTTTTGATCATGGAATGTCCATAGCCTTCCCTGTTGCAGAGTACCTAGAATCGGAAAGATATACATGGGTAGCAAAACCAAAGAGAGTTGGAGAAATAACTGTAACCGACAAGGGAAAAAATTATACAAGACCTCCCGAGGTAGAGGTTACTGATAAGACAGGGAATGGAACAGGTGTGGTTGCTAAGCTGAATCTATTTGAAATGAAAAGGTGGGAGGCTGTGGCACTTAATGGGTATGCTATATGCAACAACGGAATAGACCTGCCTTATGTGTATAGAGAGGAATGGGAAAAGGCTGAGCAAGTTTACGCACTAAGAGAGCTTGGCATTATACGAGTTGGCTCTATTGCAGAGCATGGAGGCAGAATCCTTTGTGCAGATTTAACTGAGTTTGCCGATGGAGAACTTGATAGATGGGTAGAAATATGTGACGCGAACGACATAGACCCCTATTCTAATGTAACTCCAGAGCTTATTGAGGAGCATGATTTAAAGGTAAATGAAACACAATATGCTATACTTTGGTCTGCACCAGGCGACCCACTAGAGTGGGGAGTTTCAATTGACGGGCAGATACAAGAAGGCTCTAATGAATTTTTTCCAGATAATCGTTTGCTGGTTAAATCATTTGAGGTTGGGCAGGATTTTATTGTTTCAGCTGCTGGCCCGCTAGGAGCTAACCTGGTTACGAAGATAAGCTCAATTGTAGAAGGTAATGATGATAAGGTGTTATCATTTGTATTAGAAGATAATGCTTCTCCTCCAGCTACATCAGAAGCACCTAGAGCTTGTACTGGTCTTAATGCAGAGCAGCACTTTAATCCTGCTATACCAACCAACTTAGACGCAATAGGTTACAACTTTATGGATCCACCCACTGGACTAAATGCTGAACACGTTACTGGTTCTGGTGGGGGTATTACTGTAAATCAGGTAAATACTCCTGAGACTGTTACTGCAACCCAAGTTCAGGGTGATGGTAGAGCCACAGATTTTACTTTAACAGTTACTCAGGGTTCAGGTGATGGTGGGGAGGTTATATTCACTCAAACATTTTATCATCAAACGAGTGCGTTTTCTAATACAGTAGGGGGAACTTCTGTTGAGATACTCGGTGACGGAAGCAGGATACTTAAGATGGAGAAGCTTATGGATGTGCTAATCATCTACAGGCAGACAGGTTACTGGATGGCTCAGCTTACTCAGTCAGTTGAAGACCCTTTTAGTTTTACGGAAAGATATACTGGCAATAGAGCTGCCTTATTCAGACATTCCGTTGCTAATATTGTAGACAAGTATCACATATTCGTAGGACTGCAGGGTGTATTTAAAGTTGACCTCACAGAGGCAGAACCTTCATGGGTAAATGCTTTTCAGGTTGGCCCGCAGTTCTGGCGTGATCTGAGTTTGTATGACCAGGAAACTGTGTTTGCTTATGACAATGCTCTGACTGGAGAGATATGGATGTGCTTGCCAAGAGAACTTGGTGACGATGCTACCCTTGCTTATGATTATAGGACAAACACTCTGTCGCATATTGATCAACACTTTACAGCAGGCTTAACTATTCGCAGACCCCAGAATCCATTTACTGAGCGTAGTGATGACATGGTAATCATATCATACAACGGAACAGTATATACATATGGCTATGGTTATGGAGATATACCTGCTGTATTTAATAGGGTAGGAGAAGATTATATTTCGGTAATATCAAGTACATTAATGAACTTTCAAGATAGATTTAATGAAAAAGACATTAGATCTTATGTGCTTTTACTTGACCAAACCAACCCAGCAATAGGTACTAAGATGGAATTATATACTCAAGGTTCACTGCTTGATGAGCGTGTGCTTGTAGTTGATCATTCCATTGATGACTTAGATGATGAAACTATGGTTCCTGTTTGGTCTCGGGCTTTATTTTATAAAGACAAAATAACAGTTACAGGTAAGGACAATCCACTTAGGTTGGCATCAAGAATATTTGAAGTATCTGATGTTAGAAGTCGTTCGCAAACTCAAGCTACTGGCGAGGGTTACGGCGGAGGCGGAGGCGGAGGCGGAGGCGGAGGTGGCTCTCCTGCACCAACTGTAATTAGCGGAAGCAGTGGTGGTAGTAGCGGAAGCAGTGGAGGAGGAGGAGCAAGTGCCTCGAACTATTAGAGAGCCAGTAAGAAAGGCTGTAGCTAAGACTGTTGCCCTGCCTTCAGCTATGGAACTTCCTATGATACCCGAAGACGAGTTTCCTTGGGCCGCAGATTATAATGCTGGATTGGCAGCGTGGTGGGAAAGAACAAAAAGTGTTTTGCAGTTTTCCCTTGAGTCCCAAATTGTTCCAGTGACCCAGGAGCAGTTGGACTTTATAAATAAACAAATGGAAAATCAGGGTTGAAGTATATGTATTTTTATAATTAATTGGAGTATATCAGATGACATTACCATTCACAGCAGACTTAGTTAGGTTGAAAAACAACAATCCAGGGAACGCACCTGACTACACGGAACACGACTTTATAACTTTAAGAAGATATAATGGCGAGCCACTTAATCATACCCAGGCTGATGACAACCTTGAACTTCTTAGAAGAGCTATACTTGGCATAGATCAAAACACAAGATGGCTATTTGACAATGGAGTAGGTAAAGCTAATGCAGACAGCAATTTTATTGATCAGTTATTCAACAATTCATACTTCACGCAAAAGCTTGATAACTATATAACATACAAAACAGGCGATATAATCAACAACATAATCAGTCACCCAGATTGGAATAACTATATTAATCAGTTTGTTGACCAATATATTACAAATGAGTTTCCTACTTTTGTCAGTGAATACTTTGTAACAGAAGAATTTATAAACAATATTGACTTGACTGAAGTTATTAACAACTACTTCAAGCAACCTGATATTACAGTGAATGAATACCTTGATCAGTATTTGGTTAATGTTGTTCAGGAAATTGATGTAGAAGAGATTGTACGAAGAATACAGGGCTATGTTACGGAACAAATTACTTTGGCGATACAAGTATTCCAATCCCAAATAGATGGACTGCGTGCCTCTCTTGATGCTATATTGGCTTTATTAGATCAACTTGATCTAACTGCAAATGGAGAATCTATCGATCTTACTGCTATTATAGAAGCCATAAATACATTAGCGGAGAACATAGAAACAAACGCAAAAAATATACTAGAGTTAACTAACACTGTAAACGCACATTCAGAAGCAATAACAGCGATACAGGAGTCCATCAATGGCATTATCGATTCTGTAAATGCTATAGGTGATGCTATGCAGCAATTGAGCAAGGCAATGCAGGAAGGTTTTGATGCACTCGCCGATTGGATTAATGATGTTGTGGGTCAAATCAATGATGCAATTGTACAAATTGGGGAACAAGTTGGCAAGAATGCTGAAGAGATTGGTGACCTATGGGAGGAATTTGGAAACTTAGCACAAGGTCTATGGAATGCTATTGGAAATCTTTGGGATGCAATTGATGGTTTCATGGCAGCTGTCGAGGGTATTGAAGCGGCACTCTGCGAAGCTACAACTAGGATCGAAGCTATACTAGCCTTAGTGCAGGGACTCGGATCTACTTCGTTGCAAATATGTAATGGTGGTGCTTTGGAGAATATAGATGTTGCAACATTGGATCCTCTTGTCGCAGCCATCGGGCCTAATGCTCCCGATGCTGATTTGGCAGCCTGTGGAGGAGAGGCACTTGAAAAGCTGATTGAGGAGCAGCAGGCAGACGATGCCCCCAGAGCGAACGAAGGCCCAGGAGGTAGGGCAGCTCGTGAGGAAAGAAGAAGAGCGAAGGAAAGAGAGAAGCAAAACAGAGAGTTTCAAAGGCAAGCTAAGAAGGGTGGAGAAAATTTACGGAAGGCAATTGATAACGCTAAGAACAAAGGATTCAATAAGCCCGAGATTGCAAACTTCATTCATAACCAAATAGACCTATTTAATTTTAACTGATATGACAACGGAAGATTCAAATAGATTAGGCGACAATGAAGATGTCGAAACTGCAGTTAATGACTTTGTTAATGACCTCTATGGAGATAATGAAGATGATGGCAGCTTCACTGGTGATGATATATGGGAGGGTGCTAGAAGCCTATTCGGTGTGTTTGAAAATTTTGTAGGCCCCGACACAGTTGATCTTCTCAAAAGTTACCTCGACAACAAGAGTAGTACAGATGCAATCAATAAGTATAACGAGCTTGCTAAAAAAATAACCCAAGACTACAACGATTTAAAAGAAGATTGGGTTGAAAGGACAAGAGGTCTTAATCAAAAGACTGATAGGAAAGAGCTTGTATTTAGAGCAGGTCGTGTCGTACAGAATGACAACGGCACATTCTCCATAGATATAGATAGTGATGGTGTAGCTGAAGGAAAATACGGTACATTTGCAACAAGGGAGGATGCTGAAACCGAGTTAATGGATAACCTCGGTGGCGGTGTTGAGCAGTTAACAACACTGACTGGTGACTCGGTATACTCAAGGGATGCTGATGATTTAGTAATTGGTAACCTTAATAATATCAGAAGGGTTGTTCAGCAACTAAAGACTCCAGCGGATAGAAAGAAGTTTGTTGACTCTGTAAGCAAGTTTTCAGACCTGCATTCAAAAAGGACTGCTGAGTTTATAACATCTGTAATGTCAGATGAAGATGTTCAGAGAGATGGTAAAACTATTGAGTCACTGTCAAAATCAAGAACAGCCCTGATAAACAATTTAAATCAACTGTTGGGGGACACGGCACTGGCGATTAATATCGCTGACTCCATTGGTACTGGAGAAATAAACAAGGCTGATTTCAATCGAGCAGTTGATATATCAGATGCATTAAATGATCAGGCTGAATCTGTATCAGATCAAGAATACTACAGAGCTATGGCTGTCGTTGCTGCCAATGAGGGCAAGTATGACTTACTGCAGGCTGCGTCAAAAGAAGCACAATTAGATATATATAACAGGCTACAAGCTGAGAGGTATAAAGGTGGCTTCCAGGGTTTATCCACAAGGCAAACTCGTGATATAGCCAGAGAGTTTCTAGCTAACAATACTGTGCTGGCTAAACAGTTAGCTGATATAAATATTGAGAATGCTAAAACATTAGGTGATGCCCATGTAAGGCGTGCCGAATTGATGGGGCAAGCAGGCGTAAAATCTGCAGAGCTACAAGGAGATGCATCTGTTCGTGGTGCGGAGCGTGATCGTCAAACAGGTATGTCATCAGCTGAGAGACGAGGTAAGGCTGATATACAGGGTGCAGAAAATCTAATAAACAATCAGGATTACATAGCAAATATTAGAAACAATTTAAAGTTTGCAGGGTATGATCAGGAAATCTACGAACTAGATCGACCAAAACTGCAGGACGATGCCATTGCTTCTGGTGTTTTGAGTGAGCAGGAGATGATGGAAGCCTACAAGATGGGGCCAGCCAACTACGGGAATCCTGATGTTGCAAAGCAAATGCTCCCTAAAGAATTTGATATACTTGGTGAAATCATAGATAAATTATCCAGCCCTGATGACAATGAAAAGAAAAGTGGACTTGGGGATCTTTTAGATAAAGTCAAGGATCTCAAGGATGTATTTGAAGATACCAAGGAGGAAGATACTAAGAAGGAGGACACCAAGGAGGAGGACACAACCTCTGGCCCTGGCCCCGACACCTCTGGCCCTGGCCCTGATACTTCTGGCCCTGGCCCTGATGTAAACCTTCCTGGCAATTTGCCTGGTGATGACGAGTCTGGCCCCTCTAGTGAGACTGGTAATGAGCAGACACCAACCCTTCCTAAGGATCAAGAGGTGGATACCTCTGGCCCCACGACAACTACTGATAATACTAACACCAATCAGCAGGATACTACTAATCAACAAGACAACACTAATCAGCAGGACAACACCAATCAGCAGGATACT
>VTLG01005255.1_pt1 | contig 30424 bp, 24 predicted proteins | sample 4694571 | NCBI WGS metagenome assembly VTLG01 (sample SAMN12604809, study PRJNA352737) | marine metagenome | biome: ENVO:00000447; feature: ENVO:00000209|ENVO:00000569|ENVO:01000036; material: ENVO:00002151; isolation source: viral sequences binned using virsorter ...
TTTAAATCTAAAAGGCCAATATATCCTGAACTATTACCATGTAAAGAACCTCTAAGTGTTCCATCCGATGTTTCAATCTTTACATAACCACTAGATGCACCACCATTAACATTAATACCAGTACTACTGGTTTTACACCGCATATTAGAATCATAATAGAGTTCTACGGAACCTTCACCTGTCATTTGGAAGCCTTTTTGCCAACTACCACCAGAATAACTCTCTATACTACAAGTATTATTATTGTTATTCCTTAATCTGAAAAAGTCATTATAATCATCACCCTCATCAGCATTAAGCTGTAAAGATGCTGCATTACCTTCATAACCTTCGATTTGTAAAGTCGCCTCACCATCAGGGCTTGATACTTTTACTCCTCCTCCAGTTGTTGCCAGATTTAATTTATTATCGTTATAGAGTTCTACACTGCCATTTCCAGTGGCTCCTATAGAATTTTCCCAAGATCCAGCAGTATAATTTTGTAGTTGGAAAGCCCCACCAGTATGTGCTAGTAGCCTCCACTTATCAGCATTATCATCACCTTCGTCGGCCCATATCTGAATAGCCCCATTACTTCCTTCTGTGCCTTTAACCGTAAGTTCATCAGTGGTTGTTAGACTTCCTGTAACAGCTACTCCATTAGTAGTTGTCTCTAACTTCTTACTATTATCGTAATAAAGTTCTACTGCTCCGTTTGCTACACATTTGACAGAATCTTCAGCGTTAGTTTTTAATTCTACATTATAACTATTTTGAGTTTGAAGAGTTATACCAGCATTACCAATATTTCTAATTATTAAATCTGTATTAGTTACATTACTAATATAAGAATCATCACTAGAGTGAAATAGTTCTAGATCATTACCAGTACCAAGTCTAACTTTTACATCATCATTATAGTCAGTACCTGTAGTTCCACCAACACTACCTGCTGCATCAGCCCAAGTTAAACCACCAGTATTACCTGATTGTTTTTGTAGAAACTGTCCATTAGAACCAGCATTACTTATTTGTAGATTATCTTCATCAACTGATTCAGAAGACATATGTTCTAAATCAACTGCACCAGCTACTATATGTTCAGAGTCTATAGAATCATCTGCTATCTTAGCTCCTGTTACAGCATCTGCAGCAAGTTTAGCAGTTGTAACTGTACCATCACTAGGAGTACCTATACCAGCTCCTAATTGATAAATAATGAAATCAGGATGTGCTGCTAGGTTCCCACCAAAATGAATACTAGATCCATCAATACAGAATCCATCATTAGATCCTATAGATGTACCAGTATTAGGTTTCTGTATAACACCAGCTACACTTATAAGTAAAGTATTAGCTGCAGAAGGACTGACAGCTGTAGTAGTACCAGATGTTACTAATTCATAATCAGCTGAACCTGCAGAGAAAGCTCCACTAGTATTATTATGTGCTTTAAGTTCTAAGTATTGGAAATCCGTAGCACTACTACCACCTGAAATAGTAATAGTTTTAGTAGCACCTGTACCACTAGCTGTTACTCCAGAACCTACAAAGTTGATTGTTGAAGCTGCTGTAGATAATGAAGAACCTTCGTCTTGAACTGTTATTTCCCCACCACTAACTACTAAATCTATAGTACCGTCACTATCTTCATAAGTAGCTGTAATATTGGTTTCAGTGTTGCCAGTGAACATAGCACCGACAATATCTTGTACTTCTTCAGTACTTAATTGGGTATTCGTATCTGTAGATACAAGGTCAATTGTCCCATCACTGTCTTCATATGTAGCTGTGATATTTGTTTCTGTATTACCAGTAAACATACCTCCAACTATATCTTGTACTTCTTCAGTAGTTAATGGTGGTGTATTAGTATCTGTTGAAACAAAGTCTAATTTACCATTAGTATCATCATAAGTTACAGCAATGTTAGTCTCTGTATTTCCAGATACCATTGCTCCAACAATATCTTGTACTTCTTCAGTACTGAGTTGAGTATTGGTATTACTTACAGTATTAGTAAATGTAATTTTATCACCAGATCTAGCTATAGATAAACCAGTACCAGCTTCTAAAACAACATCATCTGTACCTGAACCACTATCAGTTAATCTAATCTTCTCTTCATCAGAGTTATCACCATCTACACAGGATATACTATAAGTAGTATTATTATCAGTAGATTGATCGTCAACAACTAAATCAATAGTTCCATCACTATCTTCATAGGTTGCTGAGATTCTAGTCTCTGTATTACCGGTGAACATCGCACCAACAATATCCTGAACCTCTTCTGTAGTTAATTGAGTGTTTGTATCCGTAGACACAAGATCAATTGTTCCGTCAGAATCTTGATAAGTAGCAGTAATGTTAGTTTCAGTGTTACCTGTAAACATTGCTCCTACTATATCCTGTACTTCTTCAGTAGTTTTACCTGCAGGAGTAGCCCATGAATTATCGCCTCTTAAGAAGGTGGAACTAGACGCTGTACCAGAAGCTGATAATTCAGCAATACCTACAGCATCATCTTTCATCTCGCTGTTACCAACGGAATCTGCTGGCAATTTAGCATCTGTTATCGCATCGTCTTTAACGCCTGCGGTTGAAATTTGTGTTAGTTTATTTGCCATAGTTTAAAACTCCGCATCGAATTCAAGATACGCACCATCTCCTGAGATAGCATATACGTCACCAGTATTAGTAGGTAGAAGTCTTACAGTAGATTGTTTCCAACCTTTATAAGTATTAACATCCATAGATGCTAGATTACTTTCAGTCCAAGTACCTTGTTTTGTTATAGTAGGTGTCTTCCTCATTGCAACTGGATATGTGATTGTTTGAGCATGTGCAGTGGAAGCATATCCTTGGAATAATAATTTATCATCTTCACTATTCCAGCCATCATTTGTATCTCCCATTTTTGAATAGTAACGTTGACACTTAGCTAGTTCTTCATTATATGAAAGAAGGTCGAAATTACTTCTTTGAGTATGAGCAACTTCAAGTTGAACACCAGTTATTGCAAACCAAGCATCATTCTCTGTCATCCAGTGGTTATAGCGAGTACTATAAGGATGGGGATGGCTTCCTGTTGCAAATGCTTCATCTGTTTTGAAATATGAATAGTCGGAATCACCACTAAGATCGTGCCAGTAGTCCTCAGTATGGGTACTATTATGAAAATCACTTCCAGCAAATAGCCAAAAACTTAGTTCTAAACCTTTCCCATTATTTACATCAAATTCTAAATCTGAGTCATATGGAATTTCGAATGTCAGATGACTCCAATAATCACCACTACCATATTCCGCATTAAATGACGTTACATATGATCTCTGTTGATCGCCATCAAAACTTCTTAGACTTACCATGAACATATTTGAACCAAATGATGATCGGCAAAAGAATGATAACATTAAATGATAATTGTTCTTGTATGTACTTGCTGTACTTTGTGGATAATACCAACCACTCTTTGCTATATCTTGTGCTTCAATTATTTGAGTAATTTTTAAATAATCATCTGAACCTGCATAATATGGAGAAGATCCAGTTGTCTGATCACCATTTGTAACTTTTAGGGCATATCTTAAACCTGAATCCCAAGGTCCTTCGGTGGAACTCCCTACAGCTGATCCAGTTAATGCAAGACGTTCTATTGTAGGAGCTTCTTCTAAACCACCCCATTCAACTGACCAACGATCTACTGTTTTTATACCAGAAGTTGTTACTGGCCCGACACCACGTTGCCAGACGTTCATACTACCATTAGTTATTAAATTATGACCTGGGGTATTAGAACCCCTCAGAGTCATTTGGTTACCATATCCGGTGCCAGCTATAAATTTAACTCTATCATAATCAAAGTCTAATTCTCCACCAATTTTAGCAAAGAATCTAATCTGTCCTTGATCGAAGTTGCTAGAACCATCAGAAAATGATGCCCAGGCATGATTAGCATTACCAGTCCCATCATCATTTAGTGTAATAGAGCTAGCATCTATACTAAGATTTCGATCCGTGCAATCTATATAGGCATTATTTACATCCGAAACGCCAATGGTCATTTCAGTTGTACCAATATTTATTGTATTGTCTTTATGAAGTGCAGGTCCTTTTGATTTAAATTCTATGTTAGAGCTACCACTAGTATTACCTGGATCCCAATTACCTACAATATATAACGCCTGATTAAGCATAGAAGTATCACTACTATTGAGAATCAGTTGTTGATCATTGTCGAAATATGCAGCCCGTTTTCCATGTGTATTAATTGTTAACCAATCGTAGTCATTATTATTATTTGCTTGGAATTCAATAGATGCAGAGTTAATATCTGCCTGATCTCCAAACTTAATAAATGCACTATTATAATTATCGTAGTTAGTACTATCTTCTGTAGCATGAGAAGCTGTTAAGATATTAAGAGTAGTATTAGCACTATTTTCTAAAACAAGTTCTCCTGTACCTGTTACTGTACCAGCAGAACCACCATAAATATGAAGTAATTGATCTGGTGTTGTTGTACCTATACCTAATTTACCATCAGAAGTAACTCTGAGTTTCTCTGTACCTTCTGTAATGACTCTAGCATAGCCTGTACTGCCTGTATCTACAACTTCAACTGAACTATTACCTTCATCGATAGAGTCTCCTCCACCGCCTCCACCGCCTCCTCCTGAGGAAGCTGCCCATTTAAATCCTCCTGTTACTGTTGAATCAGCTGTTAAAACATAATCATCAGTAGGAGCATTAGAAGCGTTTAACTTGGCTTCTGTAATTGTACCATCGGCTGGTGTACCGATATCAACAACATCTCCAAGTTGTACAATAAATATTTCTGCACCTGAACCAGGAGCTGCACAGAATTTAATTCTACCTGTTGTACCTGTATCAATTACAAATCCATCTAATCCTGAAGGATCTGTACCAGCATTAGGTTGCTGAATAACACCGTTAATACTTATTAATAACTGTTGAGCAGTTAACACAGCTTTAGCTGTAGTAGTACCTGATGTAACTAATGTAAATTCAGTATTAGTTAAAACAGCTGCCCCATCATTAGCTGAATTTCTTAAAGTTAATATTGTAGGATTATTAGTACCACCTGTTATATTAATTGTTTTGGTTGCACCAGTTCCTGTAGCTGATACTCCTGCTCCAGTAAAGTTTAAAGTTGCAGCAGCTGTTGCTAAGGAGACACCTTCATCTTGTACTGTTACTTCTCCAACAGCTTCAGCCCATGAGACATCTGTTCCATCTGATGTTAATACATAATCAGCAGATCCTGGTGCTAAAGCTGTAGGATTATTACTTGCATTACCATATATAATATTACCTCTAGATAATCCTGCCATCTTATCAAGAGTAACAGCATCATCAGCTATATGCTCAGTATCTATAGATCCATCAACGTATTGATCACTATCTACTGAATTATCAGACATGTGTTCTAGGTCTATAGCACCTATAACTATATGTTCTGAGTCTACTGAACGTGGTCCTAGTTTAGTTCCAGTTACAGCATCATCAATGATATCCTCTGTTCGTACTTGAAAGTTTTGATTCTCTTGAGCACTGTACAATAATTGATCTACATCATTATTTAAGTCACTGGCTCTTACAGCAGATCCAGTAGCAAAGACAGCTTTAGGAGAATCAACTTCAGTATTCCGAAAGATTCTTATTTTAGCTCCTGATGCTGGTACATTATCTGTTGTAAACTTAATCTCTGTAGCTGTTGGGAATGTATATTTAGTTGTTTGAGTCTGTTCTACGTCATCAACATGAACATAGACATCAGCCTCTTTAAAATATGGAAATGTGAACGAGTAAGTGGTGGCAGCATTACCGTCCGCGGTATGAATTTTTTCGGTTGTTGCCATAAGTTTAGATAGAAATTAAGTTTTTATAAATTCGGTTCGAATTCTATTAAGTAAATAGTACTCTTTGCACTATCTTTTTGTGTATACATAGTGGTACTTCCAATGTCGGTACCAGCTGCTCCTTTCTGACCTTGAGTTTTATAAATTGTTGCACTAGTAGTGTTTGGACTATCTAAAATTATCATTGTTTCTCTTTGTTGGAAAGTATTATCACCTCTACCTCCATCATGTATTATTTTACTATGTAGTCTTTCAGAGTCAGCTCTTAACAATCTCAAATTAGCTTCTATTAGATCACTTCCATCTTCTGGTCCACTTGACCTAGTGAATCCTGCATTGATATTCTGATTAACAAGAACCAGAATCATGTTATTAGCAGATCTTGGAGTAATAGTAGCTGTTAAACCTGTATCAGAATATGATGATGAACTTGTATGACTAGCTTCTGTTTCAGTATAAGCTGATACAATTTGTTTGATAGAACCTGGTTTTGTTACCCAAGTATTATCACCTCTTAAAAAAGTAGTAGCATCAGTTGTTCCTGTAGCAGAAAGATGTGATAAGTCAACAGCACCTTCTTTTAATTCATCACTATCTACTGCATCATCAGCTAAGTGTTCATTATCTATACTAGCTGCTGCATAGTGTTGAGAGTCAACTTGATCATTACCTATATGTGCACTATCTATACTACCATCTACATACTGATCACTGTCTACAGAGTTAGCTGACATGTGAACTAGATCAATTGATCCGTCTACATATTGATCACTGTCAACTGAGTTAGCTGACATATGTACTAAGTCAATAGAACCATCAACATACTGATCACTATCCACAGAGTTTGCAGACATATGTATTAGGTCTATACTACCGTCTACGTACTGATCACTGTCTACACTATTAGCAGCCATGTGAGAATTAGCAACTACACCATCATCAATAGTCCAGTCAGTAGAACTATTAACAGTTATATGACCTTTATCACCTAATGAGAAATTTACATCATCATCAGATTTTAAAGTTCCTATTTCTTGAGCTGCATATAAGAATTGATTTGTATTATTATTTAGATCTTGAGCACGTATAGAAGCTCCCGTTTGGAAGACAGCTTGAGCTTTTTCAAGATTTGTATCTCTGAATATTCTAATGGTATTACTACCACTTCCAAGAACATTATCCTCGAAAGTGACAGTTGTACCAGTAATAGTCCAATGAGTACCTACTGTTTTAGTTACTCCACCTAGTTGAACCTTGACATCTGTAGCCTCTAGGAAAGGGAATGTGACAAGGAATGCTTTATTTGCACTACCCGTCTGGGTATAAGTTACTTCAGGATTAGGTTGTGCCATAATTATCTAGTTGGGACTAAAGGTAAATCTTCTATGTTACCAGCTTTTACATTGTTTTCTGTAGTTATTTTATCATACTCACGCTGTCTAATTCCAGATCTTATAGGTTCAGCTAAGTTATCTTCAGCTAAACGTTTAGCACGAGAATAAGCTAAAGTTAATCTACTAAAAATATTAGCATATTTAGTAGTGTCTAATATTTCAGATGAAATAAAACCTCGTCTCGCAGCTTGTACAATATTAACAAAACCTTTATATACTGTACCATCTGGAGCAGTGTATGTTAATTTATTAGCATCTTTCATTATTATATTTATTTGTTCTTGATATAGCCCCATCTCACCAATCTTACTATTAATAGCTGTTATTTCATGGGACTCAAGTGCAGTACCTCTTTGACTTAAATTCATAGTAGGGGAACTATTGAATTCAATATCAATAAGGAACTGACGTTCTTTAGATGGTTTATCGTGGATCTTGATTGGGCCCATATTAAATACTCTAATAAGCCAATTCTCCTGATAACCTACTGGTTTACCATCAATCGGATCGACTAAAGAAGGTAGAGCACGACTAGGATCAGCTGCATCTAACCAAGCATTTCTATTACGTAGCATTTCATCTAATTCACCACGTATTTGACGTAATCCAGGGTACAATACTTTACCTAATTCATTACGTAAGCTACCTAAAGGCACTAAATTATTACCAAAACTAGTAGCAAATCTCTTAGCTGCTGCACCATTACCTTGCAATACATCGTGCAAAGGCTCTAATTGAGAAAGTATAGATCTATTAGTAATAGAAGAACCAAGAAGGAACATGAGTTTCTTATATAAATCTTCTTGCATACCAGATGTTAAGCTATCAAAATTATCAGCAACATCAATAGTAAGCGCTAACCAATCACCTAGTGGTCCCATCCAGTCATAACTGATGACTTTATCAGTACCTGGTACTTGACAAGTTTTAGGTTTCCAACCACTACGTAATCTCAAGCGTTGTCTAGCTTTATCATAATGACCTGTACCAGTACAACGTCCATCTGTAAAGGCTAAACCAGCTGCAGTAACAAATAAGCTACCTATAGCAGCCTTACCTTTAATCTCATAACGAAGCATTTGGAAAGTTTCACTAGCAAATTCATCTATTGGCCTACCTTTACTTTTTAAGAATTCAACGATTTCATCTTGAGTAAATTCAGCCATCTTCTTACGTCCTAATGGACCCCACGTTTTCTGATAATCAGAAGATAGTATACCTGCAGGACTCCATTTACCAAACGTATCGATAACATTTGCAGTTGTACGAGGGAACCAAATGAATGATCTAGCAGCAGGGAAACGTTTAAGGAAGTTATTCATTCCTTCAACTACAGGTGAATCAGCATTTAAAGCTATCTCACTTGTAATAGAATCAACAGCTTCATTAGCAATCATCCCATTCTTATCAAACCAATTATTATATATTTCTTCAGATACTGATCTCAATTTTTTATCAGTAATTTCTTCACCAGCTTGGGTTAGTTTATTAATAGCAATATACTTAGCTTCTGTGTTAGCTACGACAGACTTAGCAAATCCATCAAGAGCTGTCATAGAATTACCACCTAACCTAAGCACAGGATCCATAGCAAGTGCATCTAGATCTTCATATACTTTAAGAAGCATTGAAGCACCATCTTCTCCATTCTCTGAAGCAGCATCAGCATAAGCTCTTAGGCTATCTAAACCTTTCTCAGTCTTCAATGCGATATCACTACGCATTACATAACTAACTTCTTTTGGATTAGTAGATGCTTTTCTAAAGACCAATCTCATATGCTCTAAAGCTTTTGATAAAGTATCGTCTAATGCAAAGTGAGCTGTCATTGCTTTTTGAGCTCTAATATAATCACCTTCAACTACAGCACCAAATACAGTAGCAGTGCCTCTGCCAAGTAAACCTGTTAAGTTACCAGCCCCAGCACGAAAGGGAGTACCAACTGCTGATAAAGCCGAGTTAAATAAATTACTCCACCAAGCCTTGTTAATAATTGAAGGTACATCAGGATTGCCATCATAAATTGCTTTCTTAAATACTCCTAAATTATCTTGAGCCCATTGGTGTAACTTATACATAGAGTCTACATTACCATCAGTAAACTCATTAGCTAATAAGAAAGGTCTGAGGAATTGAGGGTTTTCTCTAGATACAGCCTTAAGTGTCTCAGTCCACTCTTTAGCTTTAGGTATAATCTCTGTTAATCTTTCACTGGCATCACCTACTATAGTATCAGCAGCTGCATTCATTATACGTGCATCACCTGTTTCTACAGCAGACTTCCAAGTATTCATATTAGATAACATAGAGTTAGCTTCGTAGTTAGCTAATGCTTTTTCAACTTGAAGAACTTCTAAACGATCAGCCATTAAGTCAATAGTCCTAGAAACAGAAGCACCGTCTTCCATCAATCTAGCACCTTCAGCAAAGTCAGCAACTTGCCCTGCTTCTGAAGTTACTAGGTAAGCTCTAGCTTTATGCACGTCAAGGTCAAGCATCTGCTCTTTCAACTGCTTTACAGCAGAACTAATACCCTTTTTACCTGCAATTCTAACTGCAGAGCCCTCTACTGATCTCTTGAACTCATCTAGAATTCCAAGAATATCATCAGTATCAACTCTAGGATGTAATAATGTAGCAGCTAATCTCCTACTTGCTTGCTCAATCATCCGTGTTGTGATACGTTTACCTGATCTAAGTGTCTTAGAGACACCTTTAACAGCCTTGAGTTCGGCAGTTAGTTCACTAACTAGAGTTCTATTGGTAAGGTTTTGGAATTCAATACCTTCTTTCCTACCAGCTTCATGCAGTAGGTTACCTATCCTACCCCAGCCAGTCTCTATATTATTAGTTATCTGTGCTTCATCTGCCATTGCTCCTACAATGCCGTCAGAGTCTCTAGAACGTACTAACTTCTCACCTTCAGTAAATGTAGGCCAGTTAGGAGGTTCTTCACCTCTGCTTATATAGTATTCAGAGAGTAAATTGAGTTCATGTTCTTTCTTAGCATAACCTCTGAGTACCTGATCTTCAACAGGTCTATCAGAAAACTTAGTAGCATCAAATTCATCTGAAGTGCGTGCGTTTAATTCCTTGGAACTAATCTTTGTTTCTTTACTGGGTACAAATTTAGAAGTCTGTTTCAAACTTCTACCTGCCTTTGTAAGATATGCAACTCCTTCTACTATACTAGCTAATACACCAAAGATAGCACCTTCGTTAACGTTCTTTAGCCGTCTCTCTCCAGGTGTATCATCAGTATTAGTAGCGATACTATTAGGTATCCACTGGAATGTTTGAGGCCAGTAGTGCTTTAGAGTACCGAATAAGTTATCATCTCTTTGGTTCTGTTCTGCTACATAATCTACTAAACCACCAGTACCTATATCAGCTCCAAACTTAGCAAAGTATTGGAATGATCTACTGTTACCTAATTTCTGTAACCAAGGTGCTGCTGTTCCTGAAGCGTGTGCCCTACTACCCCATGAGAGTAGCTTAGCTCTTAACCCTAATGATGGTATGATAAGTCCTGAGATGTTACGAAGAGCTTGAGTGGTATTGCTTTCGTATTCAGGTATTTTAGGTATGTCAAACTTATCACCGGCTGATAGAAAGTTGATGGTGTCAATAATAGTATCTGATACACCAACAATAGGCGCTAAATCTTCAGCTGTACCTATAAGAGTATCTTTAGCTAGACCACCTAAACTTGTATCAGAGGGATCTGTAGTTGGTATCTTCCAGGCTTCATCTGTTTGTTCTTGTCCTTCCGTAGAAGGTTGCTGTAGTTCACCAGATGATTGAGGAGCCACCGTAGTTGGTCCTGTTTCTGACTGTACAGTTCCTTGTAATCTATTGATTTCAGCTTGTAGCTCCTCATCATTCATAGATTCAAGATCTTTATTTTCCATAGTTATTGTTGTTTAGTGATGATTTTCCACTCCTTATTATTTTCATCCCAAACTAATTCATATAGATCAGGATCCCAACCAATGTCTAAAGGCTGTCCATCTGCGGTCTGCATGTTTGATAACTGTTCTTTAATTTGATCTATACCACGACTTCTATTTTGTTTTATAAGTAAAGCTTCTTGTAATCTTTTACTTTCTGTAGTTTTTTGAGCGACGGCACCTTCTTCAATATTAGAAGATTCTACTTGCTGCTCAATATTACCTACATCAGGATCTTGACTAGCAGCAAATTGCATTGTAGTTAAAGCTCTCTGTCGTTGCACAGGATCTAAACCATGCCAACCAACTGATCTAATTAAATTCTGTAAATCCTTAGCTTGATAAGCTAAATTACTTTTTAATGGAGCTCCTGGGTTGTTATCCCATAATTGATCTACTACACTATCAAAAACTTGAGTTATGACTTGATAATTTCTTAACTGATCTTTAGATCTATTATTTTCTAATGCTAAAGCACCCCAACGACGGGCTTTCTCTGTATCCTTTTGGAAGTTTTTTAAGCCTGCTTCAAATAATGTATTAACATCTGTATTCAAAGCTTTAGCAATAAAATACATTCTATCAGAATAATTACCAGTACTTAATGTTCCTATGATATCTGTATCATTAAGGAATGTACCATCTTTAACTGCTTGTTCGTAGTTAATTGTACCATCACTGCTGATATAATTACCAGTAACTAATTTAGTCTGAATACTTTGTGCCCATAATTCTCCACGCTCTACAGTCCAATTTAAACTATGTTGTCCTTTAACTGCTCTTGATTCTGCTACAGCTAATCTATAATTAGTATAATCTCCACCTGTTTCATCAGCAGAATATCTACCATCTTGACCTTTAGTACCACCGCCGCCAGCGACCCATAATCCAGTTTTATACTCGTTAACTACACCGGCTATAGTTTCAGGGTCAACTCCACTTAGGATTAACTTCAGTCGCATTGGAGCAGTTTTCCTATCGAGTTCATTAGAAATATCAGAGTATATACCTGTACCTAATCCAGTAGCAGGCATTACACTACCTGCTGCTTTAACTATAGTTTCAGATAAACTACCTTTATGATCACCAAAGACCCCATTATGCTCCTCTATTATACCAAGGATGCGTTCATATTCACCACGTATTTGATCATTTTTGATAGTTTTAATAGTCTCTCTAGTTACACCTACAAAACCATTTGCCATATCTTGATCAAGTTTAACCTTTGCTCTCTCAAAACCAGCTGCAGAATTAGCATCAACATCAATACCTAAAGCGTCGTTTACTTCCTCCTTTAATTCAGGAACTCTATTCTCAACTTGTTGTATAGCTAAATCAATAGGCACACCATTATACTCAGTATCACCTCTTGCCTTTGCATCTCTTAGTGTTGCTAATTCAGCTGCACCAGTAGATAGACGTACTGCATTTGCTCTACCTTCACCTACACGTGCAGCTGCAACCATCTCGTTAACGTCTGCTTCAGTGAAGAAACCTTTAGCAACGCTAGTTTCCCCTTTCTTAAATCCATCATGCTTAACTAAATGATCGAGATAACCTTGTAATGTAGATGTTCCTATATGTCCATCAAGAGCTGCTGCTACTATATCCTTTTTAATACTATTACTAATCTGTTGTTGTTGAGTAATAGTTTTACCAGTATGATCTGTGATATCTTCTGGGAAATCTGTTGCTCGTTTCGTTCTTAATTCTTGAAGATAATTAGCTAATCCTTCTGGGTTATTCTTAAGTTGTTGAATTGTTTCACCAACTTGAATTTGAGTCTTCGTTGCTACAGCAGTATAAGCAGCTGCTTTCTGTCTTCCACTCCCTGTTGATTGCTGTCTTTGTAATTCAGGATGTAAATTAGCTGCAATAAATTCTTTACTTAGATTTAAGTAAGCTAGTTTTTCTAACTGCCAACGTTTATGAAATGTTGTTTTATCCGCAGCATTCTCATACTCTGTTAACCTCTCTGATGCTGCAAGATCTTTTTGCATTGCATCTTCTGTAAGATTAGGTAGTTGCTGTCTAGCCCAAAACTCATTACGCCAAACTATATTTCTAGGACTTTCATTCTCTATAGCTTCTGCAGCTTCATGATTACCATCTTTTTTAAGTTTAGCTATAAGAGCATCTAAATCTTTTTGGGCTGTAACATCACCTTTATCTGCAGCATACTTTAATTTAGCACCTTCAATCTTCCACTTTTGATTTGGATCTAAGAGCATCTCAGATTCAAATAATGTACGCTCTTTTAATTCTTCCTGTGCTGCAGCTTTCTTCTCAGCTTGAACTATAGTACCTACTTTATTTACTAATCCTGCAAATTCTTTTAAAGCGAGTATTGGGGATTGTTCTGCTTTAACTTTAAGTTTCTCAGCTCTATGCTTCTGCCATTCTGCTAAAGACTTTTCTTCTTGTTGATTTCTTTTAGTATAATACGGAGCTAAACTTGCAACCCAATCAGTTGGTCCAGCCTCTATTATATATTTTGATGATTGAGGTACTGTCATTAGTTTTTAAAGGGCATGTACATTGTAGCTATAGAAGAGCCAATACTTAGTGCATCCATAAATGCAGCCATACCGACATTTCGCATTACAGGAGGAGGTGGTGCAATATCAGGGGTCTTGATAATATTATTCTGAGCAAAGGCTTGCATCTGTTGTTGTTTTGCCGCAGCTGCAGCTTTAGCTCCTTCTCTAGATAGATCTCTTGCAGATTGAGTTAACTTATAAGCATCGCGTGAACCTTGTGCTAATAATTGACCGAGTTCTACGGTACGCATTCTTTGAATAGAACGTCCTGTACGTCCCTCTGCCACTAATCCTTCACTACTTGCTTCTTGTGAGAATTTTTTAAATAACTCTTCTTGACCTTGAACTGCCTCAGCAATTTGATCTCTATATTTTTCTTGTATATCTGCATACGCATTAGCTAAACCGACGTGCGTAGCATCTATTGTTTGGTCATATTGAATCCTCTCAACATTAGTTTGAGCAAGTGTGTTCATCCACTTACGTTCTCTAACCTTGAGTTGATGTTCATAATTTTGTCTAGCAGCTTTGTTAGCTGCTCTTGCTTGAGCTCCTAAACACACGGCAAAACTCTATAAAGGATAAGTTGTTAGGCCCGTGGGAAATTTCTCTTAAAAATTTAAAGCCTAAAAATTTGAGTAGTTTTAAATGGACTGTGTTTCGTTTATCAACGATATTCCAAAGCAAGGGTTCGGTTCTACTCTCAACAAACCTCTTAGCTTCTCTTGCAAATGTTACTGGGTACTCATGGATAGCGGGTGTGCATATCATCCATATAATACCTCCTTTATCAACTCCGGCCATTCCGGCAGTCTTGCCGTTAGGCACCTCAAACCATACGCCTGTACGCCTCTGAGCTGACTTAGTTAGGACATCCATAGGATCTAACCCCCAACCTTCTTCAATCTCTCTGCGGTCATCTGGACGTAAATTAGAGGCCACCTCGATGGCAGCCTCCACGGTTATTGGATGGATATATTTAGACACGTTTGTAGAATTTGTTATTGAATTCTCCTTCCCATGTCATTGAATACAATGTAGCAGGTGAAGGATGGGTAGATTTAAGAGTTATATTTACATTGGTATTCTTCTCATATACAGGTACTGTGGCCTTACTTTCTGGTGTAAATTGTACTTGGTTTGCATTATAAGCATCAGCCATAACTGATTCATATAGTGATGTGTAATCAGGTTTACCTAGTCTTTCTAATTTAGTTTCATATACACCTAAAGGTCCGAAACTAAACTTAAGTCTATGTACTACAAGTGATCCCTGTACTTCTGATCTAAAGTTCTCACCTATTTGTCTTTGAAAATAAACAGTAGGTAGTTTAACTTCCATATCATATAAGTAACCAAGTATTATATTACCTGCAGGAGTTACATCATCAGTTGTACTATTGTCAGTATCTGTTCCTTGAGGATCATATGTCTTCCAATTACCATACATCTTAACTCTAACTTCACCACTAACAGGATCCGTATATGTATATACGTTCGATACCATTCCTTGGAAAGTTTTATCAGCACCTGTTGGATTAGCTACAACTGCTAATTGCCCATCAGTACTATTGAAACCGTCTGGTAACTTGAAGTAAGTCCAGTCATTATCATCTGAATCTTCATCAGGTGGACTAGTATATGGTATATATGTTAAATCAGTATGAGGAATTGATGTTGCATTATCTAAATGAATTCTATAAGTTATATCATCTTCATCTGAGGATGTTCCTAAATCATTAACCAACATATTACTAGAGTCATCTAATTTAATAGAGAACTTTTGTAACACATCTTTACCAGCATTCCTTACTACTGCATATAAGGCATCGTCTAACATAGCTAGGTGTTGGATAGTACCATTCAGCTTCCATCTAAACCATGCGTTTTGCAAACGTTTCTCAATAGAGCTGAAGTACCGGTAACCAAATAACTCATCCTTATCTTTCTCAGCAAAGAATACCACAGAGTTTTCTCTAGAATTAGATATAATATCTATACCTATAGGGAATAGTTTAGAGACAATCTTAGTCTGCTCGATAACATCAGGCTCACCTTCTCTTGAAGCTCCTGCCATTTCAAAGAAACGTGTGTTCTTACCAGCGTTATCTAAAAACCCTACGGTTGTACCTAATGAAATAGGTGACGTATTGAAGTTAAAATTATAAGTAGCTAATGAATTGATCTTAGCAGTCTGAGGACTTAAGACGTCACTATCTGTAGTCAACATGAATTGTTGATTCTTAGTAAATAATAATAGTCCTGTATTAACTTGTATCCCATCATAAATAATAGCAGGGTATTCAGAGCTACAAGATATATCTATATTATCAGTTGCTGTATAAGTTACGGCAGTCTTAGGCCAGAAATTAAAGAAGTCTCCAGGTCTAGATAAGATAATATTTTCATCACTAAGTATTGCCATCCTATTTCTAAAGAACAATAACTTATTAATATACCTAAGTCTATTAGTATCTAAAGTTTTATAATCAGCTGCAGTTGGGTCATTCTCAGTAGTATCAGCTACGCCATAACCAGAGACAAAACTTGGTTTAGGTACAGTAACTTCACTACCTACTGGACAAGCTTCCCAATCTACATGGTCGACTGTAAAGGTATTAGCTGCTGTTCTGACTAACTGTATAGGCATTGTTGATGCCTTAAAGGTAGTCATCCTGCCAGGTTCGGGACATTCTTCCCATACACCTTCACCGTCTCTATCGTTAGTACCAAAGAATTTGACATAATAATCATCTTCAGCAGCTTCACTATTAGCTATTTTAACTACATAACCATGCTTACACTGACTAGGTAAATCAGCTACATCTTTAACACTATCTGTAAAGACATTAAATAAATCCTTAACTGGTGTATTAATATTAAAGTTTGCAGAAGTTCTTTTTATATATAAACCATTACCTATTTGTTCAACTGCTGCTCCAGCAGAACTACCAAAGGTATCAGCTAGAATAGCAGTACGTACATCTCCTAAAATACTTTCAGCTGTAACAGTTGTTTCATTATCAAAAGGTGTAGGCATTGGTCGTATTAAACCAAGGTTGGCTTGTACAACTGACTCACTATGATCTTCTATTGTTACTTTATACTTAGCATTCTTCAACCAGAAATAGAAATAGTCTCCAGTTCTCCAACCTTCTCCACCATATAAAAGATCATAAGTTGTTGTATAACGACAATGATAATTTGAGGATGAATCTGCATTCTCAGGAACAGCTTGACCTGTTGTAGTTACTCTGAAGTATAGATTCTTTCTATCGCTAGCACTACCTCCAGTATTAACAACTGTGAAATCCCAATCTGTACCGTTTGCATCTGCATCATTACCATCAGCATTGTGGTTAACAGCAAATATTTCTGTAGCTACATTAGGACATAAGGCATCGTTTGATGTACCAGATGTACATCTATTACCATCATCAGGTAAGTTACCACTAGAAGGTAATGCTCCTCCAGAAGCACATGCATTAGAGCTATCAATCTCTCTTTCTACTTTAATTCTAGTAGCTGTATAAGCTGACTCAGTAGTTGTATTATCATATAAATTTAATGAGTACTGACTAGCATAAGCTACTTTCTTTAACTCAACATAAGCTTCATATGGTTTAGCAGCTGCTGTTACAGTAGTATCCATCTCAACTCTTTTCAAACGATTAGTAAGAAATGTATAATCGTTTAGAGTTAGAGTTTGTATATCTGCATCTTCGGTATGTTGAAGATAAGATGTTAATGTAGCTTCTGTAACAACTAAGTCATAATTAACTGCACACTCAGTTCCATCACTACACTTCCACATTCGGATTTTACCATCATCTGCGTGACCATTCCTGCGAATGATCTGTCCTATATATTGTTCATCTTCATCTCTATAATAATGAAACCATTTACCAGTTGTATATGAATTTCTTGTTCCATCACTTAATGATTTAATTAACCTACCTCCTGGGCGTTTCAATAAACCATGTGTAATATCAGGTAAGACATTCAATGCATCTTTAACTTGGCCAGGTAATTTAAGTTCGTCTGGTTGTTGGGATATACCACCACTGTATGATCCAATTGTCTGTGTAATAGTTGCCATCAGCGTCTCAGTGCAGTATAAGGTTGATAAGATTTATATGCACTTTCATGCGGTAAACCGAAGAAGGAGTGATCACCTTGCTGGCATTCATACTCCATACAATTGGCACGAGCATATACTTCTTGAGCTTGTAAGAGCTGTACTAATTGTGGATTAGATACTAACTGTGTAGCTGCCCTCACTGATGCTCTATAAGTTATATAACGTTTAAAGACATTAGGTAGATCTGCGAAAGGCCAGAGATAAACTATATCTAAATAAACATCATCTGTAAATACATCAGTATGATCTACCATATCATATAATCTACCGTTACGTCTTACAAGATCCTGAGTCTTATAAGTTAGGTTATCATGTAAATCATAACGTAAGACATTATTAGGTATACTGATGTATCCAGTATCAGTTTCTGGTGTTTTCTTAACATGTCTTTCTATGTTAAATATCCATCCTTCATTCTGTATGTCCTTATTAACTTCAGTTAGTAAATTATAAATGAAAGATACTTCTGGATTAGCATAAGTATTATATACTTCTTTCTCTCTATAGATACGTATCTCTTTATTATTAGCAGGAGCTGTAGTGAAAGTTAAAGTACTTCCTGAAATAGTGAAACCTGTTTCTACTACACCATCAACCTTAACCTTTATATCACTGTCTAAGTCTCTATGTAAAGTTGATATATTATATGCAGTAGTACTACCATCACTAGTATGCTTTAATTCTCCTGTTATCTCTGTCTCAACACCGAGAGTCGTAACTGGTGATTGACCAATAGCCCCCAGTATTGAGTTCACTGCGGATAGTTCGGTATCGGTGTCAATAGTTGTGGGGATTGCCATAGGTATAAATATTTGTGAATAAAAAAAAGGGGGCGTGAGAACCCCCTTTTAATGTACAGTTTACCAAGCAGCAGGTGCGGTACTTGTACCAGCGTACAGTTCCACAGCAGCAGATGGGTTTAGCCAATCAGCACCCATAGCCAAGCGTCCTAGTATGACATCACCTTGATAAATCACGGAAACGTCACCTGAGGTTACCTGTACCTGAGGTCCGATTGCTTCGACAACACCTGCGGCTTCCTTCTGGAAGATAAGTCCACAGCTATTCTCAAAGTCAGATTCACCGTTACCGTAGTTGTTTACGGTTTCAGTTCTCTCGTCAGCCATCGCTACTTCAACGAAGCTACCTTTGTTACCAGGATCAGTAGTACCTGGGTTGGTAGCAGATCCAGTACCATACTTAGCACCAAACCTACCGAAGTAAGGGATGTTTTGTGACTTGTAGATCTTGATACCAGCGATCTCATAGATGCCTTTGCCTGATTGCAATGCATCACCTTGAGAGTCACGGTTAACTAGATAAGCACCTAGACCAGATCCATCTAGACCCTTGATAAGAGCATAGTATTGTCTTGCATTAAGTACTGCAACACGTCCTTCAGAACCTACTCCCTTCTCATCTAAAACTGCTGCAGCATCATAGAATGCTGTAACAAGTTTATCAGGATCAAGAGCGTCTGAAGCATTGGTTGTTGCACCAACACGGATCTGTGTACCACCTGGTTCTACGAAGCCAGTCTTAGTTACAGGACTTGCTTTACGAGCAGCCTGTGTAATCTTACGGAAGATCTTACGGTCATAGTTTTCAGCTAGAGCATAACCAATCTTCTTAGAGATCTCACCACGCAAATCATAATGCGCAAGTGTCTCGTCTAATTCATATACAAATGCACTGGAGATCAATAGATCGTCAACAGTGATTGTCTTCTCAGCTACTGGAGGAGCATTGTCTGAGTTACCGAGAATGGACTGACCTGGAGTATGGTACTCACTTGTGGTACGTCCTGTATAGATGAACTGCAATGACTTGCCGTTCTTAATTGTTCTCTTAGTAACTAGATCCCTTGCAATTGTATTGCGTTGGAATCCTTTGAACATCTCTCCAGAAAATAGCTTAAGGAATAACGCCCTACGCTCAGTGGTTGTAAAGGTACCACCTGCGCGGGTCGCATTATCAGCACCTGGTGCGGTCAGTGACGACAGCAAGGCTGAATTCTGATGAGCCATTGTTATGGATAAAGTGTATAATTAACTGTCTTACGCGTAAATTTTTTGATCATTTTTGTAGGTCTTTCCCTACCGTCTAGACGGCAAAGGGTATCCTGCGTACAGGGCCAGTGCCAATGAAAAGGAGGTCCGACTCTGAGGTGCCTCCTTTCCTATCACTCACCTAATAGAGCTTCCTCTAATGATTGAGGAAAATCTTCATCAACACCAGGTGGTTGCTTTTCACTAGGAAGAGTATCCACTGGATCTTTGATGTCAGGTTCAGGTGAAAATGAAGTTACATAAGCGGTTGGTCCGCCTTGTGATTGGTGTGCCATTAGTATTCCTCTGATAATTTTTCATGGCAGGGGCAATCTGCATTGCAATTATAATGTGCATTTATATGCAATACCTCTACCAGGGTAATGAATCCAAGGGCCAGCACAAGGACGGCCCAAGGTGATTCTAAATACTTCATACTTCCTTTAAATGTTTAAGTGGGATAGTTATTAACTTCTCCCAAGGGTGACTATCAATTAATAGAGCAGCTTTATCACTCTCCATCCTTTGTATGAAACCCTCGTAACCATTATAAATAGATGTACTATCAGTTACAACAACTGTTGTTCCAGGAAGTATCATCAGAAGCTATACTTCGCTCCTAGTTTGGTACCCCAGGTGTTATCATTATCGGTATCAGAGTCAGCAGTTAATACTGATACTTCACCATAGAATCCAAGCTTATTTGTAGCAGCAATATTTGCTCCGACCTTACCAGAAACTCTGGTATCTGAGTCAGCACCATCTGTAGCTACAACAGCTGGACCACCTTGAACATACCAATCAAAGGATTCGTTCCCACCTTCGTATCCTACATGGAAGTCAGTTACTGCGCCTGTATAATCAGACCCTGTGTAATCTGCATTGTTCTCCACGTTGACGAAGACTCCGGCGGAAGCCGGTACTGCAACGAGTGTGGAAGCGAGTGCTAGTGCTAATGTTTTCATTTAAAAAGTTGTTTAACGTTGTCTTATATAAGGCACGCCGCGATACTTGAGGGTTACTTGCTTTTTTTGCATTGGTTTTCTCCAGTACCACACCCCCGTTCCATGATGTGGTTTCATGCGTTCCCATTGGGAATGAACGGACGCAGCTGCCTGTGGCTTCTACTGATTTCGACTATCGAGCCGCCTGTAATACCTAGAATAATCCAGGTACAATTTGTCCTGTGAATATGTAAGCACCGACTGCTGCATTGAATCCAATCATTGCGAGCCAGCCATTTACACGTTCAGCATTTTCAAAATACTCCTGTGTTGTAGGAGGTGTGATCACCTCTACTTGTGGTTCACGGGCATGTACGTTTGAGGTCATTAAGATAAAATAAATTAGGTTAATGGCCGAGGACGAAAGTTCGGGTCGGCACTCATAACGTTATTTCTTAGGGGGTCTCCCTTTCTTGGTACCGTAAGTACCTTTTCCTTTAGGCATAATTAAAAAGATATGTCAGAACGGTCTAGTTTTTCAATAATATCCTGTCTGTATGCAGGATCGTTGTCATATCTAGGGTCACTCATAGCAGCTACTAGTTCAGGCTGACTTCTGAATACATCTCCAGAAGTTTTAGCTGCCTTACCAGTTAACATCCTACCTTCGTAACCATTAGCTTCATCGTATTGTGCTTTAAGTCCAGCCACTGCTAATTTTATCATTTGTACATTGCCAGTAGCTACTACATCATCGAAGGCTTCTACAGCATTCTTATCTAAAGTACTACCTGCCCAATTAATTAACTTACCATACTCTGCTTCACCTCCAACAGAATTTTGTATAGTATTTATATCTCCTGGGGAAACTTCAACTTCTTGTTGGAGTTGTTGTTGTGGATTATTTTTAGTAACTTCTAAGTAAGCATTTACTAAATCCTGACTACTCATACTAGAGAACTTCTCGATAGTTTCAGGTTTTAGTTCCCCATCATTATCATAGTACTCTGCAGACGCCTCTGTTATCAAAGCAACAGCAGGTGATGGCTCTGAGTCTGAGGTATCTTCTTGTTCTGCTTCAGGTTTCTCTACTTCTTCGTTAGAATCTCCGCTTTGTTCACCTAATTTTTTTTCAAGTTCAGCGTAAGCTTTCTCTAACTCTTGAGCATTCTTATATTTACCAGCAAGAAGTTGTTCCTGCTGCTGATCTAATTCTTCACCAACCTTCAGAGATTCCTGCTCTTCAGGTGTAAGATTATTTTCCGTGGTAACTGTATCAGTACCCGGATCATAAGTCATTGTTTCTGCCATATTATCTTAGGTGGTGGTTGCTTCTGCTGCAGCTTGCATACCTTCTAAAGCTTCAGGGTTCTTGCTAGGATCTACCATAGGAGTTCCTGCTAATTGACCTGCTTGTTCTACTAAGGCTTGCTGTGCTTGCATTTGTTGTTGTTGAATCATCTCTTCTTGCATCTGCTCCTTAGTCTTAACAAGGTTAAGCACATCAATACCTTGAGCAGCAGCTAGACGTTTGATTGCTTCATCAGCATTAATGAATTGCATCATTGCTTCTGGTCCAAGCGTCTGTGCAATAGTCATTATGAATTGGGTAAGACTTTCTCTATCTTGACCTCGGCCAAGGGCATTGACACCAGCTACAATAGAAGGACGTACTAAATCTTTAGGTATCTTAGGTATCTCTCCACTCCTAGTTAGAACAAGTAAAGTTCTATTGAGGTATGGTACCAGGAATTCAACTGTAAGTAAGGAGAAGATCCCACCTAACTGTTGTTCTAATTCCATCTGAGTTAACCTAACTTCTTCAGCAGTCACACGTTCTGCTTGCCTGACACTCATGATCAGGAAGGCATCACTTAATCTTTTCTCTATTTGCTGAGCCATGTTAGCAGCTGTACCGAAGTCAGCTGTCTTACCTACCTGAATAACAGCTACATCCTCAGGTCTACCCTGAACGATTGCACCGTTACCAGCTTGGGCTATAGTGGATGGTTTAGTAGTTGATGATGGACTTACTAGGAAGACAACCTTAGCGGCTGCTGCAGAGCCTTCTACGAGTGCCTGAGAGAGTCCCTCAAGTGACCGTAGATCTCCTACAAATTCTTCTACTCTACCACGTCCATAATCTTCACCATCTACTGTGTTAAATCGGAGAACTAACCAAGGACTTGCAGACTTTGGTGCTGTGCTACGGCTGTTAGAAATAATCTGATCGAATACTTCTTGATGCCAGACCCAGCGTCCACTCTTTGCGTCCAATTTGACATGTGTGTACACCTCTACGTCGTCTCCTTCTGAGCTCTTAACACCCTCATCATTAGGGGCATTCGGTTTAGGTTCAGGTAGCTCAAAACCTAGAACACTACGACTTATAATTTCTTTTGTTACTATCTCTAAAACATTACCATTACCATCACGATTCACAACGTAACGATTTAGTGGGAAGTTCTTTAAGCCATCCTTACCCATAAATATCAAGGCATTACCACCTACAATTAGGTGCTTCAATGCTTGATGAATCACAACTCTATCACTAGAAGCAGCGATGTAATCCATGATCATCCTTTCCATCTTAGAGAAAGAGAGATCAAGTTCACTTCTGATCTGTGGATCTAGTTCTTCACCTAACTTATCATCCCTCACTTGGAGTTTAAAGAACGTAGTCTGAGGTGGTAGTAACGCTAGCATTAATTTAGCTGCCAACGTTACTACTGCCTTAGCTCCTACACTCTGCCAAGGAGTGATTAAAGATTTATGGTTAGGATGTGATGATAAATCATCTGTGATTAGATAAGGTAACGTGAGATCAGAACATTCAACTGCTGTCCTCAAGAACTGAGAACGTCCAGTAGATAATTTGTTATAGGTCTCACGTGCGTTCATTGATTAACTCCTCCTTTTGGCGCAGTGTTAGCAGCTGCACCCACATTAAGTTTAGGTAACGCTATCCTTAAACCACGTGTACCTCCAACACTAGGGTTCTTTTCTTTCTTACTTCTACTACGTCTGATTGCTGGATTAACCTCAGTATCAAGAGGTTCAGGTTCAGGTAACGGTTGAGTAGGTGGTGGTGGTGGGGGAGGTGGTGGCGGTAACGGTTGTGGAGCAGGCGCTCGCTGCTGCCCAAAATTTATACACATTTAGATTTCATCCTCCATAATGGATTTGATATATTCAATGACGCTGGCCTGACCCGCACGATACATAATGGATTCGATAGGTTCTTTAGGATGAACTGGTTTCCAACCGAAGTTAGAGTCAAGCCTGCTGATTAGTTCATCCAGTCGATGGTTATGTAGCTTAAGCGTATTGAGGGAGATTGGTGTTTGCATGTTCAAAAAAGGCTGGCATTCTTGCCGTCTTGGTGGAGATTAATTCAGGTGCTTTACCTTCATACATTAAGCGATCGCTTGCATCCAGCCAGAATTTTTTGTCCAAATATTTACAGACAGTATTTATACCTAGAGGCTGAACAATCCAGTTAATGGTGGCCTTCCTAAGTTTGTCCAAAGAAGGAGAAGGAAGTAAGCCCAGCTCAGCACATACAAGACTATTACTTCCGACGTGGATCTGTTCGTCGCGCGATATATCAGCAGATACTGTACGCAAAGCAGCATCCCCATTAAACCTAAAGAAAGGGAGTAAAACGAAGAAGATGGCCCGTTCTGCGACCAGAGCTTTGGTAATTGTATGGTCAGGGTGTTCAATCCATGCATCTCTTAATTTAATTGCTTCTTTTTCTGCATTTTCATCTGCACCTACAGCATTTACTATATACTGTAGGGCGATATCATGCTTTATTTCATCTTTAACATTTGATTCAAGGAGTTTGCGGGCGTTATCTGGGACACTCTTTTCAAGTGCTTCATTAATAAACTCTCCAACTGGCAACTCCATATGGCGTATTGCCAGAGCACGCTTGATGGTTTCTTCTGATCCATCACGAAACGTGCCCTTGGTTCCTTGGACTGGTGTCCATGTTCTTTTCCGTTCTAATAATTTTTGGTAAGGATGTTTTCTCATTATTCTTGACAATCACAGGTTACAGGGTCATTTAAAATATCCTGTAAGTAATCATCGACTTCTGCCTGATCTAATGCTGCATAAGCATCGGTCTTATCTTGCACGTCGCCCATTACTTGTAAGGAATAGTAAAGGGAGGTTTGCGGAGATAGCAACCACTCTTCTACGAACTCACGATCATAGGTCACAACATCAGACCAAGAATTAAATGAGTACCCGTGAAGAAGTCCCGTATTATCTAACATAATCATCAGTTGATCTGCTACTTTCTTGTACGCATCCCAACCGACTTCACTGGCAATTTCTACATCGCCATATTTATATCTCTGTACACCAAAGGTACCGCTATCACGGTCAACCCAGGTTGAGATTGGTGGTGCTATTTCTGGTGTAGCTGTAAAGCCATCTAAACTTAAACTCTTATATGAACAAGAGGCAGTAGGAGCTATAGCAAAAGCTCTTACCATATTATTTTGTTCAGCAATATCCGCAGCACGTTGGATACCTAACATAAGATTGAATGCTAACTGATAACCTATACCAGTACCATATTCACCTCTGTTAACGTTCTCTAATTCCCTACCAAACTCTTCATAAGTTACTTTATAACGTCCTAAGAGGTTGGCGAGGCCGAGTACTCCGAGCCCAACTTGGCGGTCGATATCAGCTGGCAAGTATTCTCCAGTTGCTCCAACACCTGTCCTACCATGGAGCTCGCACAATTGGGACATACCTTTAGCGAAAGCCTGCTCGAGGGTCCCGAGCTCACAGGCTGCGAGATTGACATGCTGTAACAGGCATGTGCCACGTGAGGGCAGGTAAACCTCAAGACAGACGTTGCCATAGATTCGTTTTGCGTTGTCATCGTATTTTATTTTGTTGAGCCAGATGTCGCCGGATTTGATTCCGTGAAGGATGGCGTCTTTAACTCTGGCGTCGGTAGCGTTCCAGAGTCCGGCATCGAGATCGACGCATCTTTTAATCCAGGGAGCTTCGGCACGAGGAAGCTGCACGAACTCAAGAATATCGGGGTGATTAATATCGAGATGAATAACCACGGCGCCATTCTTATAGTGCCCTCCCCTTCTAAGTGTTTCATTTAATGTTGAATAAATTTTTGCGAATGATACAGGGCCAGAAGCCGTAAGACCTCGGCCATTTTCTGCTCCTTTGGGACGGAGCTTCGATAGATGGACAGCAACTCCTGCTCCATAGCGGAGTCCATGTGAGACGTATCTCCAACTTGCTTCAATACCATTTTCTCCCTCCATAGAATCCTCTACGACGAAAACAGTACAGCTCACTGGGAGTCTTGATTCTGGGTTATCCAACCATGATTGGACCCGACCAGTGCGGGAAATAAGTTCAGCAGTCATTTCAAATTAAATCAGATAGATCAGGTGGTTTATAATTCGGTCCTTTCAAGACCTTCCCATCTTCTCGACGTATTGGTTTACCGTCCTCGTCGAGCTTGGACAAATTACTTATATGAACACGATTAAGAGCTTCATCTAAGAACCAATTCATATTAGCAGCATACTGATAGCATACATAAACTAAATCGGCAAGTTCTTTTAAACATTCTTCTTGAACATTCTGACCATGCTTAAACATGAAGCCGTCAGCCTCAAGAAATTCTTTAAACTCCTCAACTATCAGATTCTTCTGACGAGCTCGATCCTGTCGACCAGGATTGTTCATTATCCCGTACTTGGATCGGAATTCCTTCGCCTGCTCTGATAGAAATGTTCTCTTCATGCTCAAGTTCATTTTGTAAATAGTGGATTGCTTTTTCTAAATCTTGTATCTTACTATCTTTGTAACCTGCCCTGCAGATGTACTTAATAGCATTACCAAGATGGAAGTTTAATCTTTGGTCTCTAATAAAATCCCAAACATCGACGCCACCTCGTTTGTAGTAGGTGGGTCCGGTTGTATTGGTGGAATGGGCCATTTTTTAACTAAATTTGTTAACGAATTACCTAGTACAAAATTTTGATGCTGAAGAGCAACTAAAAGTGTAATTACATCCTCTCTTCTTTCATGATAATGTTCAGTAATCCGATCATGCAGAACTCTCAGCTTCAGATCCTGTTCCACCGTCAATTTTGTAATCGGCTCTGGGATTCCAGAGTATTGGTTTTTGTTTTTTGAAGTCATAGTCCTTTACTGTTAAGATCCTAGCAAGTCTAGCATTAATTAATGCTTCTTCTTCCGAATGACCTTTGTCAACAAAGGCTTCGACTACTGTTTTCCAGGAGTATCCCTTGTCTTCGAAGAGTGAAACAGCTCGTTTAATCCCGATTCCAGAAACTCCTCCATATCCATCGGTTTGGTCTCCTGCAAGGGTTTGGATAAGGTGCCATCTGGCTCCTTCTTCAGATGTGATTGTGAATGTTTCATCGAAATTATATAGTTGTCCTGGTATCTGTTTCATATCCTTATCAGGGGATACAATTATATTACCTGGATATTTAGTAGCATAAATACCCATTGTATCATCAGCTTCGAGAGTTGGTTTAATAATAACCTTATACTCTTTCTTTAATTCCTTGATGACACGTTTGTAACCACACGGCTTCTTCCGATTGCGGTGGCCTTTGTATGCTGGTAGAATTTTTTTTCTAAAATTTACACTGTCCGAAAAGAACAGTATCATAGAAGAGAATGACCCAAATTTGTTTTTAATCTTGGTAAGTTCTCTATTGGTGGCGGATAATGCATCACCAAAGTTGCTAGTGACAAGAATAACATCATCACCAAAGTCAACTTCACTTTCTGCTGCCGCGCACGCCTTGTAGACGATGAAATCTGCATCTATTAATAATTTCATAGGGTGTATTAGTGTACATCTGCCCATGTACCCCCATGTTTAGCTTCAGCGGTTACTGGACATCTCATATTATAGAATTTTCCAGCTTCTTGAGCAGTTAATTCCAATAAGAATTTTAAATCTTTAATTTGCTCTTCTTTCGTTTCAAATTGTAATTCATCATGAATGAATGCAAGTTGGTTAGTATGTTCAGGAAGTCTTTCATTAGCTAATACCATCCATTTTTTTGCAATGATCGCTGCCGATCCTTGTAATAAATAATTTAAGGCCTTGTGTTGCGAGTCAACGCTGATATGACGATTGTCGAGTCCACGGACGTAACCTCTTTGTGAAGCTTTTTTAACTCCTTCCAGAAGGTCTTTAAGGCCTGGAATGGCATCAACATAAGCTGCACGTATCTCTTTTCCTTTCTTTTTAGCCTTTGATTGTGAAAATTGTTTGTCATAACTATAGCCTATCTTAGCATCTCCGGCTCCATATAAAAAGGCATAGGTAACTGTTTTAACTTGTGATCTACTGATTCCAATTTTATCAGCATTTGTTTGGTGAATGTCTCCGTTGATAAGGATTTCAGCGTATCTGCCTCCATCAAATCGTGCAAGATAATGGGCCAACATACGTAACTCAATCCCAGCAAGATCAGCACCAACCATGACCCTACCTGGTGAAGCAGTAAAGAGACGTCTAAATCTTTCATCACTTGGTACCTGTGCTAAATTAGGTTTTCGATGAGCACATCGATGGGTGTTTGTAGCTACTGAGCAGTGGTGATGTATTCTAGACTTCGTAACAAGCTTCTGCCATGCGTTCACGCCTTCGGATATCATCCCTAAAGCCTTCGTAAGTTCCAGGAGCCGAAGAAAATGAAGAGCAATATCCGTCCCAATGTCCTTCAGAACAGGTTCGTCTATCACTGGTTTCCCGGTGGAGGTTGTTAATGACGGAGTCCAACCATAGTGTGTTTGTAGTATCCATGCTATATGGTCCCTAGAGGTGGGGTTGAGTTCTTTTAATCTTTGAAACTCCGCTCCATCAACATATCCTTGTGTCCGGTTATTTCGTTTAGGAGTGAACAACGCTCCTGCAACGTAAGCGTGTTGTTTTCGAAGTAATCTAGTAGTTTCCTCCAGCTCTTTTCGGAGAGTTGACTCGAGACTTCTAGCTTCTGATTCATTAAAGTACCATCCATGGAGTTCTTGTTTAGTAAGTATTTGAGCTACCTGGTGTTCCATTTGGACCCATTCAGGTATGGGTGGAAGTGTTTGCATAGTTTGTTTGTAACAACAACATCTTGCACGCAGTAATCTTGCATCTCTTGAGACCAATCTTTCCAGTCGGTAGTTTTTCCAAAGTTCCCTTTGTATTCACCGAGTCTGTATCCATATGCTTCAAGAGAATGTCTGCCATATAACTGCAATGGCATATGTTTCCAATTGTGATGTTTATCTATATCGAGTAAGTTAGGATGATATAGCCTAGATAAAATGAGAGTATCCACAATAATACCGCTAGGATCAAACCAAGGGTAGATGCGTTTGATAACAGGAATGTCGAAACCAATAATGTTATGACCAACAATGTAGTCCGCAGTTTCGAGCCAACCGAGAGCCGTGGTAATAGAATAGTTGCTCCCCATAGGGCAATCTTCTTTAATCTCTTCCGCTGGTCCATACTTCTCATCATTGAACGATTCCGTCCTATTATCTTGGCACCAATGGAGTGCAATACAGTGAATCCTGGTAGCATCATGGATTAGTCCGTTCGTTTCCAGATCGAATACTACTGGACCCACTCCATTTGTAGGTTTTATCGACGAACTTTGCTTTTTCAACTGCTTCTTGCGATGGTGGGTTAGGTCTAATCAATTTAGCATCTTTAATTTCTAATTTTTCATTGTACTCATACCAAGGATGTTTCCATTTATCAAAAATCTTTGGCTGGGTTGAATTCGGGTTCAACTTCATGTTCATTAAATCTGCATGTGGATAAATCATAACTTAGTGTACAGGCGATGCCAGTTTCGCCTGAATAGCGATTCTTAAGGACTCGCACAGTCGTAGCGCCTCGTTCAGCATCGGTCTGCTGATCTCTTTCGAGGGCAACCACCGAATCAGAAATTTGAGCAATACTATGAGATCCTCTGAGGGAGGACAAACTAACTCTACCTCCTTCTTCATGAGAGTGCTTATCATTACTCGCCCTCCTTAAATGCGAGACTAAAAATAATGCAATGCCTGTACGTTCTACTAAGCTACGTAGTCTGGTCATTGTTGTATCTATCATACGACGTTCATCGCCTTCCAATCCAGACAGTAATATACTAAGGTGATCTAAAATAATGACCTTACATTCAAGCCCGGTGGCAAGATATTCAATTCTGTTATAGATGATATCTGGATCATAACTTCCAAACCCATCAAAAACAAAAAGATGCCAATTGGCAATACTATTTGAAAAGGCGGTGTCAAGTTCTTTTTCGTCATGTTCTCCTAGGTGAAGGTTCTTACCAACAGCTGTGGACATTAATCCAAGTGCTGTTCTCCTATTACTTGCTTCAAGTTCCAAGATCCCAACCCGTTCCCCCTTCTGCAAGAGGTGAGTTGCAATGTGACGCATGATGCTGGTTTTTCCTGAACCAGAGCCAGCAGTAAATGTTGTAAGTTCCCCAT
>VTLG01007751.1_pt1 | contig 30422 bp, 28 predicted proteins | sample 4694571 | NCBI WGS metagenome assembly VTLG01 (sample SAMN12604809, study PRJNA352737) | marine metagenome | biome: ENVO:00000447; feature: ENVO:00000209|ENVO:00000569|ENVO:01000036; material: ENVO:00002151; isolation source: viral sequences binned using virsorter ...
AGAAAGGTGCTATTAACGAGGATGAAGCTGCAAAGTTGCTCGATGAGGAGGGTCCAGGATTAGTACGTGTCATGAACATGGCAGGGATCAAGAACATCGAGGTAGCTCCTATACCAGACAGCTTGCTGAAGGCTGAGGATCGTATCATGACAGATGTTCGTGAGATCATGGGATTGAGTCGTAATGAAGCAGGGTCGTTTGGTGAAGGTAGTGCGGACAGGACAGCTACCGAGGTTCAGGCTATCCGTGAAGCAGCGAGTATCCGAGAAGATGAGCGCAGAGATGTAATAGCTGATGCACACACTAGCATGATACGCTTGATGCATGAGGTTATCTACAGGCATTGGTCTGAGGAGCAGGTAGTACAAGTGGTCGGTCCAGACCAGCTCCCAGTATGGGTAAGGTTTGTGGGTAGGGAGTTAGCAGGGTATAAGTTTTTTATTAAGGTAGATCCTGACTCGGCTGTAGCAGAGACCAAAGCAGTCAAAGAGGAGCGTGCAGTACGGACATACCAGTTACTCCAGCAGAATCCTTTGATAGATAACATCAAGCTAACCAAGTATTTGCTGGATAGCCAAGTAGGTGTGCAGTTCGATGATATGTTACAAGAGCAGGCCCCGGGAGCACCTGGAACACAACAGAACCCACTATCTATGGGTCAACTTAGCCAACAAATAGGACAGGCAGCATGACAGAACGACTTACGACAAATACTACATACAAGTGGGGCGAAGCTCCAGGCGAGTTTAAGAGCCAAGAAGATGCACAACGTGCTAAGACCAAGCAAAAGGCAAAAAGTAGAAGGTTAAGGAAAGGTGATCCGAGAAATCAAGCTGCTTCATTACGAGCAACAAAGGCCCTCAATCGTACTGTAAAGTTTCAAGACACGAGAATGGGGCCAAAGTGGACTCATATGAAATGGGGTAACATAACACGTTCTATAGCAGCTCAGCTTAGATCAGCGGGTGGCAAGAGTGGTGTTCCTGTGCGTGGTGGTGGTAAACAGCCTCAACCATGGAAAACTGAGATACCAAAGAAGCTAACCAGAAACTACTAGCATGAACTGGCTCGAAGTAGGGAAGCGTACTTTACCTAGTGTGGCTCAGCTCACAATTCGAGCACTTAGGAATGCAGCTAGGCGAGGGCCTATGGATATGGCTAAGGCTAGGCAAGCTAACTTGAGTAGAGAAGAGCGTATTCAGATCATGCGGGATGAAGCAAAGATACGGCAATTGGAGAAGTTTTCTGAGAGGTTACACAAGGAAGCTGGTACTACACCAGAAGAAGTGGCTAGAAGAACAGAAGAGCAGAGGTTAATAAATCGACCTAGAAACTCTGGATTGGTGCGTCCAAAACTTACTCCAGCGGAGCGTAAACGCTATGAGAATCCTCTGACCCAAGAGCAGTTCGATGATCTTATGAGAAGCCAGCAACCCGATGCTGAGTTACGTGCTAAAGCAGAGCTTGAGAAAGCAATACCCAATCCCTTTAAATTCGACAAGTAAATGAAAAAGAAAAAGTATAACTACAATGGTGATCCGCACAAGGACAGGACACACTACGATTCCGCTGCTGTGTACTGGCTTCGTGACATGGCCAAGATGAAAGGCCCATATAAAGTAAAGGTGGACTTATGAGACAAAGAGTAAAGATAAATACTTGGACAGACGCAGACAAGAAAGCATTCCCTGCTTGGTATGCAGAGTTCGCTAAGAAGCATGGGTTTGCTGAGGAACCACAAGGTCAGAAGTATGACTTCTGGACACACTTTAAATCGGGTGCCGATCCCTTGGTAAGGTTTCCTAAGTATCAGACTAACGGCTGGTGCTTTGTTCGGGAATCTTTAGACGTGGTGGCTGAAGAACCAGTAGTAGAGACCAAATCTGTGGACACGGAAAAGGTAGGAAACCCTGCTACTGGGTCTGGTAAAGCCACCGCTTCTAAGAAGAAAGTTAAGAAGTAAGATGGGGATTAAGGCTGTAGTTGGTGAAGATGGTTCTTCTACTGATATGCAAGAGTGGCTGAAACGTCGCAAGAAAAAGTGGCGTAAGAAGTTTGATAGGCGTATGGATAAAGAAAAACTTGACATCTACTTAGAGTCTCAAGAAGCTAGTGATATAATAAAGGAGCGTAAGCGTAGAGAGCAGATAGAGTATGGAAAGAAGTACGCTTCGACAGCAACCAAAAAGTTAAGAAATGCCTAACTATGATTTTAGTTGCACCGAGTGCGACATAGTTTTCGAAGATACCGTGGCTTATGAGCAACGCAACGATCAAGTGTGTGTAGTTTGCTCAGGGCCTGCCAAGGTGGCATGGTATAAATTCGGAAAGCCAGCCATCTTTCAAGAGGCTGAGTACCATCTAAAACCTGGTGAGCACAGGGGCACACATTGCTCTAGTAAGCGCCAGTTGCTAGATGAGATTAAACGAGTGAATGATAACAATCCTGAGCCAGTCGAACTGGCAAGCGAGTATTATGGCTAAATGCAGAATAGTTGTAGATTATGAGGCCAAAGGCACAGGTGGCTATGGTATAAATGTAACCATCCAAGGTGATGGTGGCTGTGTTCCGATGGGTATGTTAGAAGACATAAGTGGTAAGATTAAGCGTGGTCTTAATGATTACCGCTATCACGGTCAGGAATCTGACCCAATTGGTACAACGATAGGAGTTACAGATGGCAGAACAAGAAGAACAGCAAAATCAGCAAGTTGATTTGCAGGCACTGGTAAACTTTGTAGAGAATGCTAGTGCTAAAATGGCTAGTCAGGATGAGCAGATCAAAGCCTTGGAAAATAGGCTTACTCAAGCTACCGAGCCAGAATACGAACCACGTGAGACAGTACCACAAGTATCGGAAGAAGATATAGAGAGTATGTCAAACGGACAGTTACTTAACCTGATGGAACAACGCTTTAATGCTAGCCTTAACAATACGTTAGGTGATGCACTAAGGCCCGTTCAAGAAGGTATGCAAAATCAGCAACAGTTGAACATCGACAATAAAGTGCAGTCAGAGATTGCAGGATTACAGAAGCAGTATAGTGACTTCAACCATTTTGCAAATAAAGCTGCTGATCTTGTTGAACAGCGTAACCAAGCAGGTTTCAAGCTGAGTATTGAAGATGCTTATAAGCTCGCAAGAGCCGAGAACCCCGATATGGTGAACGAGTTTAAAAACTCACAGCCCAAGCCTAGTTTGGCTGGTGGCTTATTGCCTACTTCCAGGCTGATAGGAGAACCTAGTTCCGGAAGCAGCGACCTTGACTTCGACCAAGCAGCAGAACGTGCTTTCCAAGAAGAGGTTGTTAACGAGGGACTTTCAGGTTTATTTGCTACAGAAGACTCAACCTCACATTCACCGCCCTTAAAGGAGTAACCTATGGCAAGCGTGAGAACATTTAGTGAAGTCCTGGATAGCATGGCCGTTGCTACCTGGAGACATATGAAGAAAACGGTAGTAGATCAAATCTTTGATGAGATAGTGTTTTATAACTATCTACGTAGCAAGGGTAAGATCCAGTCGTACCAAGGTGGTAAGTACATTGAAACGCCTCTTAGCAATGCGGAAAATGATACGCTGTCTTGGATCAATGAGCAAGATGCTGTAAATATTAACGATCTCGATCCGATCAGTTCGGCTCAGTGGGATTGGAAATATCTCGTAGCATCCGTGACTCGCTCCCAGATTGAGGAGCAGAAAAACCGTGGTAAGATGCAACTCATCAACCTGCTCAAGCATAAGATGCAGGTGACTAAGGACACCTTAGTTAAAGAGTTGGAGTCCAAACTTTTCTCCGATGTTGACAGCGGTGGAAAGTCAATGGAAGGCTTGCAGCATCTTATTGCTGATGATGGTGTAGGTACGGTAGGTGGCGTTAACGCTACTACATATACTTGGTGGAAGAACCAGCAAATTAACTACTATACTGGAGCTAAGCTAGGTGGAAGTGGTACTTCCGGAGGTTTTGGTGTTGCTCATGACGATGGCCCCGATCGTGGTATTGTGGCTATGCGTACTATGATTGACTCTTGTTCTAAGTCACTCGGCAATGCAAAGCCTGACATTATCCTCACTGACAAAGCAACATACAGACTGTATAATGCTTCGATTGATGATAAGCTCCGGATTGTTACGCAGAAAGTTGGTGACATGAGTTTTCAAACTCTCACGTTTGAGGGTCTGCCTATTCTTGCTACGGATACCTGTCCCCAAGATGCAAATAGTAGAAGCAGAATGTACTTTATTGATTGTGATCATGTAACAATGTTCTACGATCCTGGTATGTTCTTTGACATGACTGAGTGGAAACCAGTACCCAATCAGTTGAAGCGAGCAGCACAGATTGTGACTGCTTGTAATATGATCACCACTATGAGGCGTTCTAGTGGTGTAATTCACGGCATATACTAATAAGGAGTATATATGGCTAACACGTACGCCCTAGACGACAAGGGCCAAAAAGTCGTATGGTCGGGTGCTGTTACCGACGTTCATACTACACAGAAGGAAGTCATTGGTTCGACTCGATTCCATGGAATGAACGTATATCGTTATCATAAGTTCGATAACGGTGCGGATAGCGTTGCAGCCGTATCTGGCAACATTGCAATCTTTAAAAACGCTGCTCAGGATATTGTTACATCTGACTTTTCAGATTTGGCTGGTAGCACACATGCAGTAGTTGCGGGAATGTTTGTTTCCGTACCTGCTGATGGGCAATTTTGCTGGTTACAGGTTCGTGGGCCTGCTACCCTCAATCTCGCTATCAATGGTAGTGCGGTAGATGGTATTGGCTTGCAAGCTCATACAACGGATGGCATGGCAACTATTGCTGTCTCTGGGCAACTTTTCCCATCTTTTGCAACAGCATCAGATGCCTCTGCTAAGGTTGTCTGGTTGCACTGCGTAGGATAGTATAACTATGGGAGACTTGACTCTTAGCCAAATGAAAGACCAAGTGAAGTTGGCACTTGGTAATCGAGAAGACTTGGACGTACATCTGACTCCTCTCATTAACACTTGCCAACTTCGTGTGGCTAGGTTCTTCGACTTTGAGGAACTCGTGTCTACCACGGCTCTGACTATTGCCTACACAGGTGATGCGTTTGTTGACGGGTCAGTCTCTCTCCCTACAGGTACTAGGGAACTACATGGAATCAACATTCTGGATGGTGATAATCTCTATCATCTCCAGGCTGTTGACCACAAACAATGGAAAGACCACTACTATCCTCTTTATGGTAGTAGCACTGGTCGACCCTCACATTATTCTACGTGGGGAACTACTATAGAACTTTACACTCCACCGGACAAGGAATACTCAGCCAAGGTGCGGTATACTAAATGGCCTGATGACTTGTCTTCGGATGAGGATAAAAGTGACCTAGATAAAAAAGATGATCTTATAGTTGCTCTAACGATATGCTGGACACTCTACCATCTTAACAATCCAGATAGAGCAAATGCGTACTGGGCTATTTTTAAGTCTATGATAAAAGAAGCTATAGATGCTCAAAACATGAAACCTGACTTGCATCAGAAGGTAGATAACTTAACTCCAGGCCCAATGGGTGACTACTGGAAACAACCCTTTGTGAAAGGGATTAGGTAATGGCTAATAATATAAGTTGGAATGAGACTAGTCCAGCGAACACAGATGATGTGTTAGAGGGCGCACTACGTATTCGTGAGGATAAGGAAGCTGTTAGAGAACGGCTGAACCGTGATCACATGCTGGGTGGTATAGCTGACCCTTCTGCTGAGTCTGGCATGACTGAGGGTAACGATGCTGGGTTTCATCGTAGAATTACTTTACAAGAGAGATCCACCTATAATCCTACCTCTCGCCTTACCACGGTAAATAGTGGAGCGAGTACCAAGTTTAGTGAAGTGTATCTTGAGGGTGGCACAGGGGCGCAGGAGTTAAAGTTTACTACATCAGATAGCACAGAGCGTACAATCGTAACTACACAGCAAACACAAACGCTTGAGAATAAGACACTTACATCTCCTACGATTAATACTGCTACCTTGGACGCTGACTCAGGGAGTGTTGATAATGTCACAATCGGTACAAGTGTGCCTACTACTGCGAGAGTTACCAAACTTGGTGTTAACAAAGCTATGCCGAGTGCTGATGGTGATGTTGATGTTGGTAACGATCTTACAGTAGATGGAGACACTGTCCTTGGCTCTGCAAGTTCTGACTCCGTTACAATTAATGCTACTGTTTCAGGGAACCAAAACAAGTCAGGAATCGTTGGAGAAATCAAAATGTACGGAGGAGGCTCCGCACCAACAGGATGGTTACTCTGTGACGGAACAGCAGTAAGTAGAACAACCTATGCGGATTTATTCGCTGTACTAAGCACGACTTATGGTGCTGGTAATGGGTCTAGCACGTTTAATTTGCCGAACTTTGGTGGTCGAGTACCTATAGGTGCTGGTACTAGTGCAGTAGCGGACACAGCTGGTAGTACGCCTACCTACTCTCGTGGTAACGTTGGTGGTAAGATAGATGTGAAACTTACTGGGCCAGAGAGTGGTATAGCGTCACATGCCCATGATGCGCACTTGCACTTAGATGCACATGATCACTATGTCTTTGCAAGTGGTAAGGTGAGTGATCATGCTGCAGCTAGTCAAAATGGTTCTGCGGCTGTATCTGGTGCAGAAGGCAATTCTCAATATAATATGAGAGCTGGTTCTCCCTCAGTCGCTAACCATGTTAAATCCTCAGAAGCAGGTGGAGATGGTAAAGTACGAGCGAGTGCTGATGCGAGTAGTGCAGAGAGTAAAACCAGTACGGAGACAGCTACAGCAGTCGAGTCTCATGAAAATATGATGCCTTACTTAGCAGTAAACTACATTATTAAAGCGTAGTGCAAAACTTAGATGTTAACCGAGGTAAGCTATTACCACGTAGAGAGCAGTTTCCCGATGATGGTACTTATAACGAGCTGGTACGTATATGCGATGCTTACGAGGAAAGGTTCCGAGACTTGTTTAATTACTTCGAACGCTTGTGTGGACCACAGTATACCACAACAGAGCGAGATGCTTTAACAGCAGTTAACGGTATGTTGATATATAATACTACTACAAACAAGGTGCAGGTGTACGAAAATGGAGGATGGCGAGATGCCTGAACCTAACAAAACTGCATTTGAGTACAAGCACCTTACTGAGTTTACAGGTGGCATTAGGCAGGATATGCGTAGTGATACTATTCCTGACAATGCTACAGTATCCTCACATAACGTGTCTATTCGGGATGGTGTTGTAGCTGCTGATAAGGGGTTTGCTAGGTTTATGCAGAATGTCCGGGGCACACCACAACGGATTGAGAATATCCAGTACCCCAATGGTACTACCGATATGGTGTTGTTCACAACTGATACTATCTACGAGAGATTGTCTGGGCAATGGGCCTATGCTATAGATGCTGGAGCTGGTACTGGAACTGTTAACTATGCAGAGATTAGTGCGGATGCTTCTGGTGGACAAGCAGATATTACCATTGCTGGGGCCGATGTAGCTAAGTTTTCTCAGGGTGACTACGTGGGTGTTAGGTACAAGACACAAACCAGTAAGACTCTGACTAGTGTGACCAAAAATACACCAACTAACAATACTACCTATAAGTTACCTGCCAGTCATGGGCAGATGTTTAATGTTGGGGATTTAGTATATGTCTCGGGGAATTCCACTGCTGACTATAATGTTGATCAAACTGTTACATCTGTCAGCACTACAGGTACTGAAACAACTATCGTTACTAGCTTGAACTCCTCTGGTTTTGGCTCTCCCTCTGGTACAACTAAGATGGAGAAGACATTTACTGGCGCTGAATTTCAAACAACTATAGCTAGTATAGCTGGGTCTGGCGATCCAAGAACTATCACGTTAGCTGCAAATCTTCCTGGTAGGGTAGTTAAGGGTGCTAGGTTTGTTAAGGCTCCTGCACTTAATGGTAAGATTAAACAGCCTTGCGATAGTGTTATAGTACCAGGATTTACACCACAAATCTCTAGTACGGGTCCTGTAAATGCTACGAAAGCGGGAGCCATAGTTTATACCAATGGTATTGATACACCAAAGGTGGTTTGTGCTGGCGCTGGTGGAGTTACTGTAAGGGACCTATATAAAACTAACATCCATGATTTTGGTACTACCAACGGTGTAAGTGCCTTTAGTGCTAAAACAGTCACGCTTTTTAATGGGAAGCTGATATTTGGCAATACTAACGAGGGTACTGCGTTAGATTTTATCAATCGAGTGCGGTTGTCGCAGATAGATGATTTTGAAGACTTCCGAGCTGCACAAGGTGGTGAGATAGTTGAGCTTGTAGAGGGATCTACTGGCATTATGGCTATGGAACCTATGTCAGACTTTGTTGTGGTTTACAAAGAAGATGCTATCTACCGAGGTGACTGGATTGGTAGCCCAAATGTATCCGTGAGATTTACTTCTACTATACATAATGAAGGATGTATATCCACTACGGGTGTAGCACCACTTCCAGGATACCACTATTTTGTAGGCAAGCGTAATATTTATAAGTATGATGGTGGTAAACAACTTGAACCTATTGGTGACCCTATAAGACAGTACCTTTTTACCAGTAGTCGTAGCCTTAATGTATCTAATCAAAACTATGTTATCGCTTTCTTTGATCCTGAGCAACGAGAACTTACTATCTTATACCCGAAAGGCACTACACCTGGAGCTAGGGAGGCTTTGCGCTACTACGAGACTTATAAGGCTTGGAGTACACGTACATATAATAACTGGGTTACGTATGCTAAAGCACTGCGCTCCCATGAGACACTTCCTTGGTCAGCATTACGGCAAGGCTGGCAACAGTACACTCAACCATGGACTACGGCATTCTTTGTCTCTGCTAAATACCATAAGTTTCTGCTTGGTACAGGCTCGTATGTCAATGTAAGTGCTATTAAAACATCTATTGAGACCACTGATCTGTATGTCTATGATATTAACGAAATTAAGACTACCGATGATGGGTACTCTATCAGATGGGAGGTTGAGAGCAAGGACTTCTACTTGCCTAACTCCTACATCCGTGTAGACTTTGCTGATGTTTACTGCTCTGGTGATGATGTTGCCTTGCATTTTAGCGATGATCTGGGCGTTACTTTTCGTAGAGTCAGACAGGCTAGTCCAAGAGACTTGCTAGAATCTGAAAGACTATTTATGAACCAAGCTGGCAAACAGATGAGGTTTAGGCTTAGAGGTCAAAGCTCAAACTTTCAGCTAGGCTGGATGGGATTCTCCTTTGCACCTGAATTTTCTTGGTAACATGGAAGCATTTAATATAGAACAAAAGATACTTAACAGACAGCCTAAGCACGTAGCCTATATATTTGATGCTATAGGTGGTGCTCTTGGTGGTGTTAAAGACACCCTGTTCGGCACTGAGGGGGCCGGTGTGCAACAAAGTACGGGTCAATTGCAATCCAAGGAACAACGAGACGCTTTAAATTTTGCCTTGAAACAGAGCCAGGATTTTAAGGTACGGGAGAGCAAACCCTTTACAGATACGAGTGTGCTTAACCAAGGAGCTATGCAGTATAATACTCCTACAGCACGGCTAAGTGCTGATAATGTAAGTAAGGTAGGCTATGGTGGTGTTAACCAGGAAGGTGTTTCAATTGCTGGTTTAGATAGATTAACATCATCAGATCCTACAGCTAGACTTGGAGGTATTGCAAGCAAGTTAGAGGCAGAGGCTGGTACAGATCCTGGATTCCAAGCTGAGATGGATGCATCTATTAAGGATGCATATGAAGTATTAGCTAAGACTCGGACAAAAGGTAAGCGTGAGTTAAGTGGTGGTGGTGCTAGGTATGCTAGTGCTACTGACGAAATGGACACAAAAGCGTATGAAGCCTTTGGAGCAAGTGTTGGTAGTGCAATACAGCAGACCAAGGAGAAAGAATTTGCACAGAGGCAACAACTGACACTTGAAGCACTTAAATCTGCTGGTGATGTAACGAGCAAGGGATTGACACTTGAGCAAAGTGCTGCGGAAGCATCTGCTGGTATTGAACTCCAAGCGTACTCTAAGGCTGCTGATATTGGGTTAAGTAATGTTACGAATGTGATAAATGGCTTAGGTACAATTGACCAGAATGCTATAACCAATGCTAAAGCACAAGTAGATGCTGCCTTGAGGAGTAACCAACTTACTGCCCAAGAAGCAGATAACTTAAATAGATTATTACTTCAAAAAGATGCTCAGTACAACCAATCAGTCCTGGCTAATTTGAGTAATCTTATGAGTGGCGCAACAGCTACAACACAGGAAAATATAGTTACTCAAGATCAAGGTAAAGAAGGTATAGCTGGTGACTTGATCGGTGCAGGTGCTAGTATAGCTACTACTAAGATGATGATGGTGACTTGTATGCCAGGCACTACTGAGATTGATACTTGGGAAGGTACTATACCTATAGAGGATATACAAGTAGGTGATGAGATTCCTGGGTACGATGCTACAGCAGTGGTAGTGCTGCAAAAACATCAGTATGCTAATCCTAAGTGGCGTAAAGTGTATACAGTTACATTTACTGATGGTGTACAAATAGAAGTATGTGATAATCATAAGATTATGGACGTACCTATAAAGGACTTAAAAGAGAGCAAGTATGCTGAGTATGTAGAGTCTTTGACTTATCGTACTGGTGTTGAAGTAACTTATGATATACTCACAAGTGCTCCTAATGGTGGTTACCTAATACAAGGTGTAGCAGTTAACAGCATGATACCTGAAATGATTACTGAAGCAATTAAACTTGAAAAGGCTGCATAATGGCTACTGTAATATACAAAGAACGCAGAAAAAGTTCTATAGGGAGTGCGTTAAGGCAAGCTGCTGAAACTTTCGCTAAGGGTATGCAAATTGTAGAGCAACGTAAGCATAACCAAGAAATGCAAGAAGATAGGCAAAAGCATCAGTTTGACTATCTTGCTAGGCAGTCTGAGTTAAATCTTAGCAACACAATGACAGCTAAGAGATATGAACAGACTAACAAGAATATCCAAAAAGGTAAAGATGCGTTAGCTTATGACTTCTTTGCTACCCATACTCAAGATACAGCATATGGGCCAAAGTTGAGTGCTGCTAGTAAGGTAGAGTGGGCTAAGCTTAGTGCACCGCTAATGGCTAGTGCCAGCAATGAGACTAGAAAATTTATAGAAGGCCGACTTGATGAGTTCGCTAAAACTCATGTGAAGGAAGAAACTGTACAAGCTAATCAAAAAGCCTTCACAGCTATGGGTGGTCCTGAGTCTTTAAAGTACATGATAACTGATAGCACAGATAGTGTTAAAACTGCACATGACTTGTACTATGCGAAAGGGGGAATGCAGGATCGTGGGGTGGATGAAGTGCTGGCTAAATTAGAATTAGGGCATTTAAATATTGAATCATTAATGAAGCCTGACAGTGTTGGTAGTTTGCAATTTAAGCAAGCTGCTGCGGAGGCAGCTGGAGGTCATGGTGTTCCAGTAGGTGCTGTTATAAAAGATCCCAGATTTAATACGTTAGCAACCAAGCATAGATGGTATAAAACCAAGATAGCAGGTATAGACAAACAACTAGCGTTTGGTGCAGATGGCATTGAGAAAGCCAGACTTGAGCAGGAGCGTAACATTTACGTTGGTATGCGTAGCATGAGTGCGGATAAAGAGGTGGTGCAGGGTATTATAAAAGAATTTGAAGCCGGCCATAATCAATCTGATATTGCTAAGTTCTTTGAGCTAAAGGCTAAGAATGATTACATACCGGAGGACTTGCGAAATAGGTTGTCTGGCACTGCGGAAGGTCAAGCACTTGTGACTAAATACATAGAAACGCAAGCTCTTGATAACAAGCTCATAGCAGATGCAGGTGATTTGGAAGAACTAAGAGAGCGTATGCAGACTGAGTTTGAGACTGACTGGGCTTCCGATCCACTATACATGAGAGTCAAGCAACACAAGAGTGCGCAGAATGGTTTGGCTACTCATAGTATGGCTAAGATATTGTTGTCTGAAGCTGCCTTATTTGCTAGTGAGATAGCCCCAGAATTTGCTGGTGCTGCAAATGTAGAGGAGGCATTTTTAGCCCATGCAATGCAACACTACTCTAGTGAGGGTGGTGCTGCCCTACTACGTTCTACATACCAAGATAAGTTTAATCAGACTGTGTCTGGCACGTTAATGCGTATTGTTGACAACCAAACGAAGGGTAAGGAACCAGGTGATGAGGACTGGAAAATAATAGAAGGTATTTTTGCTAACCAATCATTGTCCCATTATATACCAATAGTTAAGGATATACTGGCGACAGCACAAGATCCATTCAGGACTGTTACTGTAGGTGATACTACCGTTACTGCAAAACAGTCTAACTTACCAGCATTCATACAAGCTAATATCAAATTAGGAGAGTTTACAAACGACAACCTGAGTCGGAATGCTGCTGTGCAATTAACTATGAATGCTATGGGGCAGTTAGATTTAGATACAGCTACAAAGACTAAGCTCATGGGTACGCTTAAGGGTGATGCATTGGGGGCTGTTACTAAGTTATATCAAGATAGTGCTGCCACGCAGTTGGCCATAGCAGAGGGTAAGGCTGCTGGGGTGATAAGTGACGAAGATATAGCTGATGGTATTTTTAACCTAGCATCAGCAGAGGCTATCCAGCAAACAATAAAGGGTAGGAAAGCTAAGAGCGAAGGAGCTGCTAACCAAGCTGTTTTTAGTATGCCATCTACTGGCCCCCTGAGTAAGGGCCAGCAACATTATTTGTCCCTAGCAAGTGCGGATGTGCAAAAAGCATTTTGGGATAAACGTACCACAGCCTCAGACTTAGAGGAGCAACGTAGGTACGATGACTTTATAGCCAACCGTGATAATGCTGAACGGCTTGCTGTACTAACTAATCTGACTTTAGTAAATCCTGCTGTACAGCAAAATGATACCTTCCTTAAGGCTTTAGCTAAAGATCCAACTTTAGCTGGCACATTTGTGCGAGAGGCTTTGCAGGAACAGACTGAGGATAAGGTTTCCTTTGCTACTAAGACTACGGCTAAATGGAGGCTAAAGTTGCATGACAAACTCATAAAAAACTTCTATGATACTACAAGATCAAGTAAGCTGGATCTCACTGCAACTACAGGGGCAAATGGTGAGTTTACCGTAACTAATAATGCCACAGGAAAATTGCTTAGCCCAGATCAAGTAAACCAACTAAGCCAACTTACAACCCAAGTTATGGCTAGAGATAATTGGGTTAAAGTAAACCAAGGTATTTTAATGGGTGCTGCGGGATCTATGGTGGATAAAAATACAATGTTTACTGGTTCCCGTAAGGATACTAATGTGCTAGCTGCTAGTTTAGCAAACCAGATGTGGGCAAGGTCTCTTAACTTAGGTATGGTTCCTGACTGGGGTATAATTCTTACTGAGAGTAACAAGCTAGCCTTAGAAGGTATGGGTACGCTAAAGATAGCTGGAGAGAATCTTGGCAAGTTTTCTAATGTTTTAGCCTCTGAAGAATACAAAGATGTATCTGCTAGGGCTGATGCAATGATAGATAAGATGCCATTCCCTAGTCATGGTATTAAGTTTGGCCCTGACGTAATGATCCCAGAATCATTCCAAGAAGATGCGCAAGAGAACCAAAAAAGATTGGAGTTCACTGAGCAGGCTGGAATTAATAATGTGCTTGATGCTAATACAATGGATGGGCTACAAATTGTGTTTGGAAAGACAGAGTTAGACTCATCGTCTCCGCAAGTACGTGCCGATTTGTTCAAAGACCTACTAGAGTATGACCCAGTTGAAAACTTTGATGCAATAACAGCACTTATTACCATAGATTCTTTATACAGAATGGGTGAGGCTACTGATAACAAAACTCAACAAAACTATGCAACAAGGGTGAAAGATAGTTTTGTTAATGCAATAGAGTCCCTTGGGCCAGGGTTAGCTACTGCGGCACAAGATGGTAGTATTAGCCCAAATGCTCCCTTTAGGAAGGGTCGGCAAGTTTGGGATAAGGGTATGTTTGAGCTTTGGGAATCTAACTTAGCTAACCTTACTAAAGAACACGAGAGTGAGTTAAAGCATTTGGTTATATCTGCGCAAAATATGCTAAAACAACAACTAAATGGTAGATAACACAAACGCACTTCGGGCTTACAAGGGGCAGCCTAAAGATACTAAGCCTGCTTATCCTGTATCTGATCCAGGGTCTGCACCTAGTAATGCTGAGGCTCTTCGGAGGTATAAGGGTACTCATAAGGAAGACCAATGGGAAAGGGATGGTTGGAGAGTATCGCTTGGGCCACTGGCTGAAGCATTACCAATACTTGAGCAGAGTCTGTATGACCCAGTACATAACTTTGTGGCTGGGGCAGCAGCTAGTGCTAACCAACTTGCTTCAGGTGCGCTTTTAATGTCTACTGATATTGGTGAGATGGTGGGAATGTCTCCTAGCACTATGCGTAATATGGCTGCTAGTTTAACGAACTTTAGCAAGAAGAATCTGCAACCATATGGTACGGATGTTGAGGCTATGAATCACTTTGGGGTAGATTTAAGTGATCGAGTTATGTATCAGTTAGGGCATTATGTTCCTGGTATATTTTCTGCCACGTTAGCTGGTAAGGCTGCTTTGCCACTTGCATCCATCAATGCCTTGAGCCGTGTTGCAGTGCCATTATTTGGTACTAATGTGACTGCACCGCAGATTATGACAATGGCTGGCAGAACACTTGGTGGTAACCTAGTTACTATCTTAGATGAGTATGGACAGGCATTTGAGGAAGGTAGGGAGCCTGACTTAATCGAGGCTGTTAAGCAAGACTTTATGTTTAATCTTGCTTTTGGCACTACGTTTGAGTTTATCAGGGCTATGAACTTACCACCTAAGATAGCAGCTACTCTGGCACCAGCAATAGGCATGAGTGTTGTAGGTGCTAGTGGCGCACCTCCAGAAGATATAATAGCTACTGGTATTATGTTTGCTCTTGGGCAGATGGGCCACATCAGAGCAGCAGGGGCGAACTCTGGGCCAGCCGAGCAATCTGCCTTACGTGTGTTGAATGACAATGTTAGAGAGTGGATTAGGGCAAGGCAAAAAGCAGGGTTAACTACTACACCAAAAGACTATATACGAGAATTTTACCCAGTTGATTATAAGAGGGTTTACGAACCTACAGGTACAGATGCTGTAATAACCCAACTTGATGAACTTGCTGGTGGTGAGTTGAGTCCATGGGATGCGTATGTGTTGGAGTTAGAGGATGCCTTTGATCTTCAGTTAGCTGGTGTAACACCAGAGAATTTGCCAGCCCAGCTTTATGCCACATTATCAGAGATGCAGGAAACTCGTGGAGTAAAACGTAGTGAGTTTGTTAAGTACTGGGCTGCTTTTACTGACTCTATTGTAAAAGAGAATGATAAGTTTAAAGAGGCTAACCCAGACTATGGTACAGGAATTGGCACAGGTATACGAGACTACGCTTCTAACAGCAAATACTTGGATAATGTAGGTGATCTACCAGAGCGTGAAGTTACCCTGCTTAAGGAGCTTGAACCAGATGCTACATTCTTTTACAAAGACAAAAAGGGCCATGTAGCCTATACTATGGTGAAGCATCCCAAGACTAAGGGGATGAAAAAGAAGATGCTCAAGCTAGAAGATTTGACCTTACAGGAAGCTGTGCAACTACTTGGGAAAGACTTCCTCTCAGAACCAGCATTACAGGGTATGCTTGGTGGTGAGGCTACCCTACAAAACATCCGAATGAAGCATATGGATGCTGTAGCACAGAAGCTGGCTAAGGGTGTGCGAGTACCGAAAGAGATACTTAAAGAGTACAAGGATACGCTGGGTATGAGGCCAGAGGTAGCAGCATTATATGCTAAAGCTATACCGCTTAGAAAGACTTTTGAGCCACGAGAAGAGCCTGGTGATGTTATGCAGGAAGTGGAAGCTCGTAGGTTTGAGCATGACAAAGCAGTTGAGTTGGAGGATAGGATACGTGGGCAGAGTCTTTGGGAAAACATATATGCCAACTTGGTAGATTCATTTGGATTTACGGATACTAGGCTTCGCAAAGAAGGATTTACTGATGTAGCAGATGCTATCCAGCTTAGGTATGGTGCTACTTCTAAAACCCATTTGGCTTGGAATACGTTGGATAAAGCCATAGGTATTAAGGATTGGAGTCCAGAGTATATTGGGAAGTTTAGCGACTTATATGATGCTATAGTACAGCAAGCTGACAAACAGCGTAAGTCTGCTAGACAATCACCGTATAAAACAAGCCTGTCTGCTGACAAACTTTTGCGGTTGGCTGATGGTATCTTAAAGCAAGCTGACAATGGTGAGATACCTGGGTTTACTGGTGGCTCAAAGGTTATGCTAGAGCATTTTAGGACAGTCAAGAAGTTATTTGATGATACATTAGACTATGCGCATGAGAATGGTTTAGTGACGGATAAGGTTTATGACGAGATTGAGGGTTTTGCCTACGCACCAAAGAAGAGAATTACAGCAGTGTTAGGCAGGTTGAGGCGTATTGGTACACCTGACATGATCGATGCTAACAAGAACATATTAGATAGGCTGGGTAAAGAGGTAAACGATGAGGGTAGACTTCTGGATATACCATTCTTAATCCAGGGCCATCTCGCCCGTGTTAATAGTGCGGTAGCTACTAATCGTATAGCTTTGGCGATGGGTAAGTACGCTGATGAAAGCCATACTACCAATACATTTAGTCGGAATCAAGAGCAACCCGATTGGCTACCTATCGAGTATTTTGAGGATGGCAAACGCAGTAAGGTATATGTAGAACCTAAGACTGCCATGATGATTGAGCAAGGGTTATTACAAAACGCTGCTGACCAAATGCCTGATGCTGGTTTACGGAGATTTGTTGCTTGGGCTAGCGGAGCCAATTTTGATAGACTTCTGATTTCTAGCAGTCCAGTGTTTGCACTTACTCAAATTATGCCAGACTTCTTGCATATTGTTACAAGTCATCCTGAGTTTCATCCTAGCCCAGCAGCAGTAGGTAAGTTGTCTGCATACACGAGTGTCTATCGGACTGGGCTGAAGTTTTTCAAGGGTGACAAAGCTAACAACGTAAGTTCATTTGCTAGTAATGTAAAAACTGTAAAAACGCTTGGCCCAGAATATGAAGAGTTTATCAAGGTAGGTGGAAGTGCTGTAACATTGGCTAACAACGCTGCTATACAAGACTTACTAGATCGAAATGTAAGGGGTCGTACTGGATGGGAGACACCTGACCAGCTTAGCAAGCTGGGTGGGACTGCTAAGAAGGTTAGTAGTGTAGCTATGAAAAATACCATACGATCTTTCCAAGCTATGGCAGAATACTCTCATGCTATGGAGATGGGCGGTCGCCTTACAGAGTACCAACTACTCAAAGCAACTGGTATGACACCTGAGCAGGCTGCTGCTGCTGTGAATGCTAGACTTAACTACTCTAAAGCTGGATTGTGGACTAAGCAAATAAAGTCTTTTGTGCCCTTCTTAGTCCCAGGTATTACTGCCACAGAAACCACTCTTAAGTTCATCAAGCATGATGCAGAGCAAACTGGTGGGAAGAGGACTGCTAGGATAATGGCCCAGCTTGCTTTGGGCTACGGGGCTATGCGGGCTATTAATGAGCAAGTTGCTCCAGGAGCAGAGCGGGATCGAACTATGGAAGATAGGATCTATACAAGTCTTATGTTCATAGGTGAGAAGGATCGTGATCCACATACAGGGGAAGTACGACACTACGGGATACGTGTTAAAGATGCTATGAACCCTATGGCTGCTACGGCAAAGTATATCACTCTGATGACTCAAGATTACTACTACGATAAGATGGCTGGCAAGGAACCTACTATCTACACGGAAGCGCAAGTAAGTGATATGGTAGATTTGATAATAGCATCTACTCCAGCTGAGTTGCAGTCGTATATTCCTAATGCAGCTGATGTTTTTTCTATCTACTTAGGTAACACTAAACGGATGGCTTTCAATGCAGGTAATGTATATCTTGGTGATCCTACTACGCCAGAGCGAGAAAAGAATGACATCCTAACTAAATCTCAGCGTGGTTATGGGGATGTAACCGAGCCTGCGTTTGAGATAGCTGGTGAGTTTATCGGTGATGCTAACTCTGCTATATTTGGTGAGGGTAGGGGCGCAAGTTTCTTGGCATCTCCAGCTAGAATGCAGGCGGTAATTAATTCATATTTTGCTAGTAGTACAACAACCGATACTGTACGGGCATTGCCTAAGTTGTTTGGTTGGACTAATGATGAACCACAGTCCCTGCTTCACACATTTGCAAAGGATGTACCTGCTATAAATAAGTTCTTAGGCTATACTACACCTAATATAGCTATGAGAAAACAGATTGTTCACGTTAATAAAATCTCTAAGCGCAACTTTGATAGAGCGATTGAGGATAAAGTACGTCCTCTAAAGATAGAGATGCTCAAAGAGATGAAGCTCCCAGATATACGTGGGCAGAAAGAGCTACTTAATACGGTTGGTATCCTAAATAAAGGGTTACAGAAGATCCACAGCTACAACTGGGAAGGCAAGGAAACTCTAAGAGGAGAGGCTGTTAAGAGGCTTACCAATTATCATAGTAGTATAGTTACATATTGGCAGATGGATCAAACTATTAGGAAGATTGCTAAGGCAGGTAATGTACCCATGATAGATGCGTACTCAGTTATAGGGCCGTGGAAAGTTTGGCGAAATATTTTTGATGGTGACAAACTGCCAGAAGATAGAGGGCAACTACTATACGAACGCTGGCTAGACTTGCAATCTGTGCAGGATGACTGGACTATGTCTAAGAGTAGTTGGACAAAGATAACAACACTGTTTAATACGTTAACTACTCAAGCAGGCTCTCTTGATGGTGATGCTTGGATAGCTTTTGATAAGCTCAGAAAAAACTTCAATAAAAGGAATAAGCGATGAGTGCAATGAGTGACTATCTTGAGCAAAAGCTCATAGATCATCTGTTCGATGCAGATAATGCAGGGAGCTATACACCTCCTAGCACATATTATATAGAATTATTCAAGGTAGCTGTCAGCGAGGATGGTAGTGGTGGCACGGCTGTCTCAGGTGGTTCGTATGCCAGGGCAAGCATAGCCAGAGGCCAAGCTACTTGGACGAGAAGCACTAACACAGCTAGTAATACTGGTGTTATCAGCTTCCCTGTTCCTAGTGCTACTTGGGGTACAGTTGTTGGGTTTGGGTTGTACGATGCTGCAACTAGTGGAAACCTCTTACTCCATGGTACGCTGACCACTTCCAAGACAATTAATAACGGTGATCCTGCTCCTAAGTTCAATGCAGGTGAATTAGTGTTTACTTTCAACTAAGGTAGATATGGCAAATCCTAGTCCAAGCACAGAAGTATTCCCACAGATCGATGCACGTTTAGACATTGATGGTAGTACCTGGAACTTAAATAGTATTACTAACGAGTCTGTAGCACTGGTTGCTATTACGGCAGCTAGTAGTACGGCTTATAAGATAGGGTACTTGGCTGAACGACCTGCCGAGCTAAACTTTGCAAGTAGTAATGCAGCACCTGCTATCAGTGGGTTTACTTTAGTTACGACTGTGGCTGCTGTCAATAGTGCGACCAAGTTCTATGTGGACTATGACCGTGCTTTTATCATTACAGCTAGTAGTGTGTCAGGTCCTGTGAGTGTTACTTATAGTGGCATGGGATCTACTGTCCGTTCACGTGAGATAAATAATATACACTATGGGCATAACTATCTAGGACCTAAGAGTAGTGCGCCTACAGAAGACAATGAAGGTAATGCATTAGCAGCAGGTGACCAGTATTATGATACTAGTGCTAATACATTATACCTTTATAGCGGTAGTGCTTGGATTGACATGGCTGTAGCAGCTGACGGCAATACTATTACCAGTGCTGACGGATACGATCTGACACTTACTACAAATGCCAATGGTGAGAATGTAGTAATCAATTCAGGATCTGCATCGATCAAGATGCCTAAAGTAAGAGCAACTGTGGACAACTATGTTCTTGCAATGAGTGATAAGAGTACTGGTGAAACCGAATGGCAAGCGGCTGAAGTTGCTCCAACGCTCACAAGTTTTACAGGAACATTGAATGCTTATGAAGCTCCTTACTCTACAACAGGTAATACTCAAGGTGGTGCTGATATACGGAAGATTTCAAACATCTGCACACAGAAAATAGGTAATGTAGCTGGTGCTAATCTTGCGGTAGGTCAATATATTTCTGGTACTAATATCCCTGCTGATACAACGATCACAGCACTTACTACTCCTAGTTCAGATAACACCTCTAATGGTGTCATTACTATATCCGCAGATGCAGAAGCAGTAGCAAGTGGTACTACATTCACGATTCAAAAGACTCCAGGTGAGAAGGCTGGTGGCACACTTGTACTCACAGGGACAGAGTTTGGTGTTGATACAAGTAAGATTTCAGTTCTGTTTTATGCTGCCTCATCTGGTGGAACAGGGATTGCGGCAACGTATATCAGAAGTCTATCTGGAACAGGTGTTACCGCAGAGTGGACAGGAAGTGAGTTAAACTATAGCGGACACTCTGGGCACTATCATGTAGAGGTAAAGAAAGGTACTTTAGCAAGTGAACGTGTTTCGTCTGGTGCTAATATGACAGGAGATCCTACGATCAGTAACTTTACTGTATCTGATGCAACAATCAGTTCGGTTGCAGTAGGAGGACAAAAGGCAACACTAGGGACATATGGTGGATATACTGAAGGAGGAGGTAAAGACAGCAATACAAAGCTACTGCTAAATTTTGACCGAAATGGTGGAACCGACTTTGAAGACAACAGTAATATTGGCGGAGATGGACATAAGGTTACAGCATCTGGAGGTGCACTCATCAAAGCATCACCCTTTGGTGATGGTAAGAGTGGGATGTACTTGGATGGGTCTGGTGATAAACTAGAGATCCCAGCCTCTGCTGATTTTAATTTTGGCGCATCGTCATTCACGATTGAATTTTGGTTTAATCATGACGAAGGAACAGGTGCTAGTGCTGATGGAGATTTATGGTGGCAAGGGGCAACCTCTAGGATTTTACTGGAGAACCAAAAGTTAAAAGGCATTTTCACAGGTACATCAGGTGGGAATGATTATTTCTCCGATGTCGTTATAGCCCCGAACAGGTGGTATCATTTAGCGATTGTGAGAGATGGTGCTGGTGCAATTAAAGCATATTTAGACGGGGTGTTGTTCGGTACTCTAACAGTCGATTCTACTGGCGGAAACTCCACAGTCGGTAATAGCACTGATGTGTTGAAATTTGGTGCTACAGATTATGATTATAAAGGTTACATAGATGAAGTTCGGGTAGTCAAAGGCACAGCCGTTTACACTGGTGATTTCACAGTACCAACCAGCCGACTAACAGCAATCACGAATACCAAGTTGCTGGTTCATAGTAATCGTGCAGGAGGTATATTAAGTGCGAACTCAGGTGCTGGTAGTTCAACCCCTACCACTAGATCAATGGTGGACGAAATTGATATACCAGCTACTGATCTCGTAGCAAATCCTTCCTATTTTATTGATGGCAACTGGACTGGCAATTACACTTATTTTGAAAGTGGTGAGGCTGGGGAGTCAATAATTTTTGATTTTAAGTCTGCTACAGTTGTGACAGGTATTCAATTTTATGCTACAGGGAACACAACTTACGCTAATGGTTGGACAATCTCAGGGTCTAATGATTCAAGTAGTTTTAGTGATGGAAACCTACTACCATCCTTTACACTTACCCCACAGATGAAGGTTACATGGACTAACACGACTGCCTACCAATACTATAGATTAAAGTCTTCAAGTACTAATACGGCTTTTGGATCGACCAATATAAGGGGAGTTGAGTTTTTAAATGAGAATACAGCAGATAATTCAGGGCATCAGAAGTATTGGGCAAGTGATAAATTCATCGATAGTTCTGACTCTGCACACGACATAACCCCAACAGGTGCATACCACTCCCAAAGCCATAAAGGTATCGCCCCTGCAATGACATGGCCTGCAAATGGTAAAGCAACTGGAAGTGCGGGGTGTTACTTTGATGGAGATGGAGATTACTTAGGAGGAACTTTAAATGCTGGAGTCGGAACCAGTAATTTCACAATAGATTTTTGGATGTACTCCTCTCTAACACAGAATACAGGTAGCACTCATGTCTCTCTGTTTGATAATAGAAATGACAGTTCTAGTGCCACTGATGGTCTTTATATGCTTTTTGAGAAAGCAAACAACCAAATGCAAGCAACAGGAATCTCAGCTTCCTCTAACACAGTAGTTACTAGAGGTGTATGGCATCACATTGCTTATATAAAGACAGGGACAGGTTCAACTGATACACATTTTTATATTGATGGAGTTAAGAAGGCATCTGGGCAAGCAAATGGTAACTACACAATAGCAAACCTAAAAATTGGAACTTTTACTGCATCAACATTTGAGTTTACTGGCTACATTGATGGATTCCGTATAACCCATTCTGATGAGTCAGCTTCTGGGAAGTCGTTATACCATGCTAGTGCAGACACTATAACAGTTCCCTCCGTGATCTATGGAGCATATGGTAAGGACACTGTAGACATAGGAACAATCACCCTTGCAGGTTCGGCAACACCTACTGCGGATGTAGCTTTTACAGAGATGGGATCTTCTCTCCCTGCTGGATTATCTTTATCTGATAGTGGCTCACACGGAGCAACCATAACAGGAACCCTTACTGCGCCAACCTCAGATGTTACAACAAACAACATTCGTATTCAGGCAAAGGCAGGTGCAGATGATACTCGTGTAACCGAGATTGCTGAGAGTAACCAAGTAGGTAATCTTACATTAACACATAAGGGTACTGAGAAACCTATTCTTTTCAATGGAAGAAGGTACATTGGGAACGCTTTACCAAGAAGTTTAACTGGATTTGGAATCAAACCAGATATGGTGTGGTTTAAAGAAAGAGATGGTACAAATTACCACCAACTTTTTGATTCGGTAAGGGGAGGCACTAGGGTCATATATCCAAATAGTGGTTCGCACGCAGAAACCGACCGAACTAACGTTGATGCTGGAGTGGTCAGGACATTTGACGCAAATGGTATTACTATACCGGATGATACTGCTGGTAATGATGGTATAAACGTAAATAACAAGGAAATGATTCTATGGGCTTGGAAAGCAGGAGGAGTGCCTAGTGCTAATAATAAATCTGCAAATGGTACAGCATCTGAGGATTCTATTGCTACTACTTTGAATACCAGCACAGATTCTTTTAATGGTAATACATCTTCAAGCGAATCATTGGCATATGTTAAACGATCAGTAAATACCGCAGGAGGTTTTTCTATAGTTGAATATAAAGTTCGTGCAAGTGCTAATGATACGACAGCAATACCTCACGGGTTAGGAGGTATTCCTGATCTTGTAATGATTAAACCAGTTTCTTCTGTGGGGGATTGGGATGTAAGGCATTCACACCTGACATCTAATAGTACGTTGAATAACAAGAATCTGGTTTTAAATAGTGATACTGGTGAGGCTGCCGTGGCAGCAGGAACTACTGCGGCTACAGCATATCATGTATATACTCACGATAATAGTGCTCACGATCAGAATGTGGGAAATACTGTATGCATGATGTACTCATGGAAATCAGTAACAGGAGTATCAAAATTTGGATCTTATGCTGGGAATGCTGGCACACAAACAATTACCTGTGGGTTTAAGCCTCGTATGGTGCTTATCAAGACACTCTCAGCCTCACAACATTGGGTAATATTTGATAGTTTCAGAGGTGAGGTTAATGGTGAGAGGTTATACGCTAACCTAGAAAATGCTGAGCCTGGGGACGGTGCTTCCAATAATTCTCCTGTGTTTGGTTCTACAGGTTTTACGTTTAACAGCAACAGTAATGTGTATATGAATGCTACAAGCAATACATACGTCTATGCTGCCTTTGCTTAATACTTAGTAACAACCAAGAACGTGGCTTATAAATACTTTGATCAAAACAATCCTACTAGCTTCAGTAGCGGTACTATGCTACTGGACAGTAGAGAGTGCGGTGAGTTACCTCAATACAGAGGACTTACGGTGCATGTCATTAAACATCTATCACGAGGCTCGGAATGAAAGCACTGCTGGACAAGTTGCAGTTGGTCAGGTGGTGCTTAATAGAGTCCAATCCAGTAGGTTCCCAGCGACGGTTTGTGCTGTCGTACATCAAGGCGAACACCAAGGCGGATTTCCTACTCGTAATAGGTGTCAGTTTAGTTGGTATTGTGACGGTCAGCATGATGTGCCTACTAATATACGTGCTTTCAATAAGTCTACCGAGATAGCACAATGGTTATTAGTAACACAGAGATGGTTGCCCGACTTAACAGATGGTAGCTTGTTCTACCATGCAGACTATGTTGATCCTTGGTGGTCTGAGACTAAACAAAGAATGCTAAGGATTGACCAGCATATATTTTACAAATGAATCCAGCAGATCATTTATATAACTATGGCACAACACATCCTGAACTTATGGAAGTAGACAGCTTATTACAGTTAGTGGAAAGACTTGGTCTCCCTGCGGTGATTATAGGTGCTACATTCTTTTACATCTACAAGACAGCACAACAACACCGTGAAGAAGTAAAGAGTTGGCAAGAGAAAGATACTGTTGCTGACTCCCGACTCATTGATGTAATTAATCTTAGTAATACTAGGAACGAACATTTTCAACAAGCTCTTAACGAGCAGACTATGGCAATCAAGGAACTCTGTGGAGAGATCCGAGGCATGAAACCAAGTAGGAGATAGCATGGCTAAAGAAACTACAGTGACAACAGTAACGAAACCAGACCCACCAAAACCAATCAAACAAACTATGTCTGTGAACGAGCGGATACAGGTATTCAGGTTTGTTGCTAGGTTTGTCATTGGGTTGTTTGCTCTAGCTACGTTCTTATACATTGTTCACGTTATGTTAGGCAGTGCTGAGGAGTTGCCAACCAGCTCCAAGGACCTGCTCAACATACTTATCGGAGCGTTCATTCCGATACTAGCTGGTATTGCTAAGTTCTACTTCGAGTCTGGCGGTGATTTACACCAGGAAGAGGAGAAGAACCCAATACCTCCACATCCTGAGAAGGAGCAAGCCGATGCTTGAATTTTTTAAATCACTCTTACACAAAAAGGGCACTATGCTACCACCATTTTTGATGACGTATGCTGCAAACTTTATCATGGACTTGGTAAAGGACAAAGCGCAGTCTCTAGCCAGCGATCATATAGAGAAGGCTTTAGATAACGCACCTAAAGAGTTGAAAGAGGCTCTTGATAAAGCAGTTGACGATGATGCTACGCATGGTCATAAATCCTTACTCGATTTGATTAAGTGATATGCAACGTGGCCTAAACCTATACAATACTAATAGCTTTAGGAACCTTCGTAGTGGTAGTTCCCTTGGTTGGCAGGGGATTACCACCAGCGCACTCGCTGTAACTTCAGCTGCTCCGCTGTTTACAGAGTTTGTGTTGCAGGGGTCGGGTAGTGTTAGTATTGGTATGAGTAATACAGTTACTACACAGATAACCCTCATTGGGACTGACAATGAAGTGCAAGTAGTTAACAACAAAGCTGCTTTGTATATTAGTATTACCTTGAATTTATTGGAGCCTAGTATAAAAGATATTACAGCAGACAGAGAGATCATAGATTTTATTGAAACCGATGAAAGAAGCATCCTACAAACGGAAGTCATATGAGTTCACGTACAGCTTACCTCGGAAGAGACAGTAATATAACATACCAATTGTTAGACAGTGGTATTGTAAAAGATTTGAGTAACTTGAGTCAGATTGACTTGGTGTTCGGAGTTACCACTAGGGTAAAGGGTACTAGCGGAAGTATCACACCGATAGACTTCACAACCAACACAGACAGGATGGTGCTGAAGCTGGGTGCACAGAGTATATCAAGTGGGTCGTATCCCAATGTGGAAGTGATTGTATATGATGGTGACAATCCTAGCGGGTTGGTGTGGGGTACTATCAGCTTAGTAGTTAAAGCTAATCCTTACACAGGGAGTTGAGATGGCAACATTTATACCTACAGAAAAGAAAAAGAGTATATTAGCTGGCATTGGAGAAAGTGTTGCTAATGCTGCTATGACTGTAATGAAACACAAAAAGGATAGTGAGTATTACACTGAAAGATTGGCAATGTTAGGTGGGTTAGAGAAACTTAACAACGAACCATCAGTGGGAGCAACTGCAATAGCAAATACAAATAAGTCAGCTATGCCTAAGCAACGGAGTGCTGAAGATATGGCAGAGTGGGATGATTCTGATAGTAATTGGACTAATAAGATAGCTAAAGCGCAAGGGGTGGACTTGAAGCAACCTGCGTTCATAGCTAACCAACCAGGGTTTATGAAAGCACAGGCAGCAGTAGCCCAAAGGGAGGTTACACCAAGTCTTGGCGAAGAGCAGATGCAAGGTTACGTAACTCCAACTACGTTTAAACGTAGTACTGGCAAACTAGCATTCCATGAGTTCGATGATATACCTAGCGCTACGTTTGACTATGGCGCAGGTAACGATATTGTACCTTCTGGTGGAGGTGGGGATGGTAGAGTTGGACCACTGTCTCCTACACAACTAGAGGTGTTGAAAAGTACAAAGAGACCATCGAGTACATCACCTATGGCACAAGACCTGGCTGGGGCAGTGGCACTTAGAAAGGTCCAAGCAAAGAACGTGGCTGAGGAAGCCTCAGCACCGGCTACACATTGGATGACAGATGCGGAGAGGGATGAGTTTTATGCTAACCCAGATAGTACTGTAGATCCTGTAGGCCGGTATGAAAAAGATCGTAAGATAAAAGACAGAGCAGATCCAGACTATCCATATATGTATAAAGCTCAAGAGTCACAGACTTTGGCTAAAAGAGTTGCAGAGCAAGAACTAGAAAGACAGGCTGAGCTATTACGTAAAGCAGGTTACCATTATAAGCCATGAAACTATCAAATAACTTTCATCTCAAAGAGTTAACTAAGTCTGAGACAGCAGAGCGTCTTGGGCTGAAGAACCAGCCGACTGAAGAGCAACTGGTGGCTCTGACTGTAGTAGTTAACCAAGTGTTGCAGCCTGTCAGGGAGAAGTTCGGGATTGTAACTGTGAACTCTGGCCTACGAGGTGAAGAGTTGAACAAGGCGGTAGGTGGGAGCAAGAAGAGCCAGCACTGCAAAGGTGAGGCGGTAGATTTTGAATGCTATTCTACCAGCAACTGGGAACTAGCTAAGTGGATACAGAGCGAGCTAGACTTTGACCAGTTGATACTGGAGTTTTATAAGAAGGGTGATCCGCATAGTGGCTGGGTCCATTGTAGCTATAGTAGGTTCGGCAACAATAGACGCCAGCAACTCACGGCTCTCAAGATAGGCCGGGGCGTTAAGTACGAGCAAGGTTTACTACGCTGAGGGCATGATCTACTGATGCCCTTTGTCTTTCCAAATATACCTGCAAGTCTTCGCCCCGTCTGCCATGAATGGAATTACATCTATCACACCCATCACACACATAGAACGCTCGATGTTCTCTAAGTCTGTGATGTTGATGTCTCGATAGTACTTAACCAGCACTTCCTCTCGCGTGGCACTACCATGTGTTTTCAGGTAGCTCATAATCAGAGCCTGTTTCTGCGCCAGTTCGTTTAAACCCACGCCAACGAAGATCCCACTCATTCTCTGCTCCGCAGCCTCTAGCACACTGAGAGCACGTTCGAACATATCCACAGAGATCACACGCTCTGAGGTAGTAGCGGCACAGACCACCATACAGAGTTTGAACAAATGCACAGCACGACGCTCGCAGTATGAGTAGAGGCGAGGATCTTGCAGAGCATATACACCATCCTTCTTTTTAGTTTCAGTCTCAACATACCAAGCGTTGTATTTGTCAGCAGCATCATCATCAAACACGTATTGGCCTGTGATACCACGGATGTCTTTGAGATCCTCAATGAGGGAGAGGCGGAGTTGAGCATCTAACGGAGGAGGCATAGGTATTATCTTATACTTCTCTGTCTCCACTATAAAGATACACCTGGATGTGAAGCCACCACCTACGGCAGCTAGGGGTAGTATCTGAGGTATCCAATCAGGTGCGGTAGCAGCTAGGATGTTAAGATACATACCCTCGATAGTGTCTGTCCCCTTGTTCTTAGTGTCGTTGGTCCAAACCTCGTGGCAGTCGTACCAGTCGGTGAGGTCGGCTAGGAACTTGTTGTTCTGGACTCCAGTGAGTGTGGTTAACTCTTTAGAGAACAGGGTTAGGGAACTATGTACTCCCTGTGATCCGTCAGGGTACATGAAGTTGCGGTTGGCCTTGCTCATTCTGATGAGTAGTGCCTCGCGAGTGATGGCTTCAGCGGCCATGTCTAGGTTGAGTTGCCGAAACAGATCCTCACCTACACCCATAGCAGCACCCTTGCGTAACTTACCACTAGACCCAACTAACATAGTGAAGAAGTTGGGGTACACGTTCAGACTTCCTATCTTGAAATATACTTTACGTGCAAGAGCACCTGCTATACAGGCTATCGCTGTCCACGTATGATATGACTTGGGACTTTCAGTTTCTTCAGTGTATTTTAAGTACGCAGAGATCCAATCACCTTTAATGGTTCTTGGCATTGTTCCACCCTCTCATGCAACCACAACTTCGAGTGTGGCCTCGCTTGAGATCGGACTCTCGCACTACAGTATCTCGACCGCATCGGCATTTGCAGTTCCAATACTTGCGACTATTGACATCTTTGTAACTATACTCAGTTATTGTTAACCAACCTATCGTTTGGCCTGTACCAACTTCCATGCGGTATCTCCTACGTCTTGAAATGTTGTTTCTACCATGTGGCCCCAGCTCAATCCTATTTTAATGTCAGTCTCGACACGAAAGGATACACCAGCAGGGGACGTAAGCTCAGGCTCCATAGCGTACTTAGCAACAGAACAGAACCTAGCTAGTTCATCGAGTTTGTCAGTTGGGTACTGGAAGAGTATGCTGTCGTGTACATTGGCAAGCATCTCTCCAGCCACACATTCAGCATGGGGCGAGTGGTATACATCAACCATCGCCATGTTAACCATCCATGCTGACACAGATTGTGGGAGGTGAGCGACTGCATCCTTAAGCATAGCGTCATCGCAAGTGCCTACGAATGCTCGGTACTGGTGGCAGATGTTACGCAAGCCACGGTCTTTCTGTACCGTCTTGCGTACCTCTTCCCACCACTCAGGTAACCTACCATAACCTGTTAGGTACTTGTTTCTAGCCTCGTTACATTCGGCTTCTGCCATCCCTGTCTCAAGGCTGAACTGTCTAGCTCCCATCATATAGTTGAGAGCGTGGTTGCACTTCTTACCCATCTGACGAATACTTAGCGTGCGGGGCAAGAAACAACCAGAGGTCAGGAGCTTAAACGGAGCAGACAGCTCTTCTACTATAAGCTCAGACCGTATCCTATCTATCTCTTCTGGGTTTGTAGTATGGCCGATGGCCTTATTCTCTGCGCGGATAGCCTCCAGTGGTATACCTGTGACCATCTCAGCCGTGGCAGCGTGTGGATCTACACCAGTGGTGATGACTCGTATCATCTCTGGGTCGTTAGCGAGGTAGGCTGTGATGACCCACTCGGATTGTCGCTTGTCCATTTCTATCAAGAGCCTGTCTCTGTCTGCTACCAAGAAGGCTTTCATCTCTGGCGGTACGTTCTGTGCGTTCATACCAGAACCCCAGAATGTCTTAGAAGAGGATAACCTACCTGTCCTAGTGCCTCGTGGCTTGTACTCTGACCTGAACCTGTGGTCCTTGTCGAAGTCTATATCGAGGTACGTAGAAAACAGCTTCTTGCGCTGGCGTAGTTGCTGGATAAGCTGGGCAGAGTAGAGTCCCTCACGAGCGGATGTGGTCTTAGCTAACTGTGCTAGAGCCTTGTCATCTACTGTGGGTTTGCCACCCTTTCTGTAGGGAGGTAGGCCCAGCGTGCCGTAGAAATACTCCATGCACTGCTTGGGTGAGTTGTAGTTGAGTTCCATACACTCATGGTTAGACTCTTTCTGTACTACACCTTGGAGACTAGCATCGATGGATGTGATCTCTTCTCTGAGCTTATGCTTTACAATGGTTAGCTCCCTCATGTCCACGTTGAGACCACGGTACATAAGATATATGAGAGGCTCATACATGGAGATAGTTTCCTCGTACTGAGATACAAACTTCTCCCC